>Ga0208794_1000111_pt1 | contig 87710 bp, 96 predicted proteins | sample 32_taG_FD_184106 | JGI IMG/M metagenome (GOLD analysis project Ga0208794, IMG submission 184106) | Marine viral communities from the Gulf of Mexico - 32_GoM_OMZ_CsCl metaG (SPAdes) (version 2) | ecosystem: Environmental > Aquatic > Marine > Oceanic | place: Atlantic Ocean: Gulf of Mexico... | reverse complement strand
TTATACCAACCTAAATTAATATCAAAGTTTCTTTGTAGTTTTCTTCCAAACCTAGTATTGTCTAATAATGCATTAAGACCATAATTAACTAGACCAGTTTTTAGACCATCTTTTAATCCTTGTTTTATTCCAGCACCTATATTTTGTCTATATTCTTCTTTAGTGTTACCTCCTACTAGACCCATATAATAATCAGGATCCATACCGCTACCTTGACCAGTATATCCTTGTCCAGAAAACCAATCTGATTTGCTTGGTGTAAAGTTTGGTAAATTTGGACATGTGTTGTTTTCACAAAAATCTGCCCAGCTATCATAACCTGAACCTGGTCTAGCCCACATTTGATCCATGTTATCATTATACATTTCCCAAGCATCATTCTTTCTATTATACCTGCTAATCATTTGAGGTACTGTTCTAAGTAACATACTACCAAGTGCAGTTGTACCTGCTATTTTCATAGACTGATTTAAATTAGATCTTCCTCTGTTACTACCCATATATCCAAACTGTGCTTTTGGTAATAGATTAGATAATTGACCACCTCGTTTAGCCATAGCTGGTTGCATATTAGGCTGCATATTAGGCTGCATGTTTGGTTGCATTGCCATCATCTCTTGACCAGGAGCTGGTGCAGACATATTAGCTTGTGATGGAGGTAACATACCTTGTTGTGCCAACATGTTTTGTTCTTGCTGTCTTCTTTGCTGCTCTTCCATCATTTGTTTTGCACTAAGTAATTGCATTCTTTGTTCAAATGGAAGTTGTACTAACATTTGTAATTCAGCTTCTTTTCTAGATATATCTTGAACTTGTTGTGAAAATTGTAGTGGATCAATACCTTTTTCAGATAAGTATGGATATGCAGCTAATGGAACACCATCTTCAAATTCTTTTTTTGCTTCTTGTAGAAATGCTATTTGAGATAAAGCTCTTTTATTTTTACCTATCATATACTCAGCTGTATCTCTTGTTATATTATCTGAAGACTCATCATCTAATAATCCCATAAAATTATTAAGTTGATACTTTTTAGAAACAGCAGCAGGAGTTAATTTTTTCTTTGACTCTAACCCCATTTCAGCAAGTTCAAATTTACTAAATTTCATTGCTGGTGTGTCAGAGTAAATAAATGATTGAGGTGGAAGATTTAACGGAGTACCACCTTGATGATGTCTTTTACCTTGTATTTCATATAATTCAAAGTTCCCATCATTGTTAAGATCAGTAAGGACGGTCTCACCTTTCTCAGCTTCTAGATTAGCTTCATCTCTAGGAACAGCGTTAATAGAATAATTAACCTTAGATGTTGGATCTTCAGTTGCAAACGGATCTAAATGTGGATATGTTACTAATCCAAAATCTGACTGATCACCAGTAGTACCTCCGTCTTTGTACACTTTTCCATTTACAATAGAAAAGCCAGCTGGTAATTTATTAATGTTTACTTTCATAATTATAATATTGTTATATCTGCTCCCGCAGCAACTAATTGTTTATATGTATTTATATCTATATCTATAGATCCTCCTGATTTATAGAAACTTCCTCCTCTTTTTGCTGATTGTGTAGTACCAGAAATAACTTTATCATCTGGTCTAAATATACCAGTATTAGGATCATAGTTACCTTTATTACCTGATGTATCTGCATCTGTAGCAGCAAATATATTATCTGCTAAAAATGCATTGTTCATCATATCAAGTTTTTGTTTTCTTTCATTTGCAGCTCTTGCTATTTTAGTAATAGGTTTTGACATATTAATTGCCATATCACTAATCTTAGTATATGTTTGAACTGGTTTACTATCAGCTACTCTTAACATAGTATTATATGCTCTAGTTCCAAAACTTGGTTTTTCACTTGCTAATTCAATAGCATCTGCTCTATCAGATCTCATCTGTGCTTCTGCTGCCTCTGACTCATCATATGCATCCATAGCTGCTAAATCACCATCAAAACCTAATTCCATAGATCTATCATATCTATCTAGATTTTCTTGAGTTCCCTGATACTCTGGTATATTACTCATCTGTTCTTCTAAGTTTGCACTAAATTCTTCTGACTGTTGTTGCATTTGTTCTGCAGATGGTATAATTGTTGCATTAGCACCAGTTCCCATTAATCTACCTTGACTTTCTGCTATTGTATAATCCATTGCATCCATTGTATTTTGTAACTCTGGAGATGGGCTAAAATCTACTTCTGGAAGATTTAATGGGTTTGTGTCAACCTGATTCATACTTAAAGAAGGATTTTCTAATCTTTTATTCATATCTGCAGTAAATGCTTCAAAGCTATCCATTGATCTTTGAACTGCTTGTGAATTAGCATACATTTGTGCATCAGTCATAGGTTTGTATTGATCCTCAGTAGTTGGTGCACCTAATACAGGAGTATTCAAAAAACCTGCAGGATTATTTAATGTTGGACCTGGGTTAGTAAAAGGTGAAATTTGATTACCTGATAAACTATATCCTGAAAATGTTGGAGTAAACATTCCTTGTGTTGGTGTACTAAATTCTCCTAATGATTGATATTTTGGTAAGCCACCACCATATCTTGCAAGATTAGGTGGAATGTCTTGAAGATCTTCAACACCTGGTGCATTAGGATCTACAGGTGCATCTACTGGTTCTGCAGGAATATATGGAATAGCTTTTTGTAACTCTGGTTCAGAATTATTAAGAGGTATTTCTGTAACTGGAATTGTTGGCATTGTTATAGGTTGATTCATTGGATTAGCCATTGATCTTTGCCATTCTATAGAATCATCATCTCTATTAAAAGGTGTGCTTGATCCTTCAAAGTCTCTTGACAAAAATGAGTCATCTTGACCTTGTATAATAGTGTTTCCTTGTGGACCTATATAATTTGGATCTCCTGATCCTTCTAATCTTTCTAAATAGTTATATGGATTTGAGCTACCATCACTTCTTTCTGTATAACCTAAATAATCTGCATCCCTGTATTTTTCCTCTAATAAATCTCCTTGTTTAGCTCCAGAAAATCTACTGTATGTTTTACCTTTACCTGTAAGTTCATATAAATCATAATCAAAATCTTTGACCTTACCATACATATCACGTCTACCCTTTCTTCTTTCATTAAGAAAGTTTACCATATCTTCTTCACGTATCTCTTCTTCATCTTTTAAATATTTACCAGGGTTGTAAGCCATTTTAAGCCTATCCTCTTCATTATAATATAAGTCTTGATCAGATACATTTCTTATAGTATATTTCATATAATCTTCTTTGCTGCCAGGATCATAATAGTTTTCACCTTTAAAACTTTTTACTCCTCTTTCAACAGCATCTACTAATTCTAAAAATGGATTATCTCCTATACCAGAAAGTATAGTTGCTTCATCAGGATTTCTAAAACTTAAATCATTTTCAGCTTGATTAGCAAGCCTTTGAGCTTTTTCCAAATCTGTTAAATCCTCATCATTTTCATTATTAGTATTATTATTTACATTAGCATTTTCATCATTATTTTCTTCTGTATTTTCTTCTGTATTAAATTTTGATTCAAATTCTTCTTCACTTTCACTTTCTGATCTAGTTGTATATTGTTTACCATTCCAAGTAAAAGTTTTTTCACCTGCATCTCTAGCTTGTCTATAAGCTTGACTAAATGTTAAACCTGTTCCAGGATCAGTTGTTCCACTACCTTGACCTTCGTCATTGCTTGCTATTTCCCAATTACCTTGTGGATCTACAGTAGCCATCTGCAAAACACCATTTTCATCTTCCCAGTATGCACTACCATGTTCTATAACAGCATTATCTGGAATACCATTACCATCAGAATCATTTGTATTAGTTTCACTAGATCCTTCATTACCTTGATATTTAGGTAATGAACCGCCCAGCTTTGCTAACATTAAATATGGATTGGTATTAAAAAACATATAGTTACAGTTTACTTTAATAATATACTAAATTATCAGCAGATATGCTAATTATTTGTACCACTATTCATTAAGTTCATTATATCTAATGCATTACTATCCGTACCTCTATACTCATTGTAATACATTCTATTTAATTTATCATAGAGTTTTTTAGCTGACTTTTCTTGATTAGTATTTTTATAAAGACCCTCTACATAATCTTTATAAAATTGTATTTGATTATTTAATCCAAACTCTCCACCTCTAGAAAAACCAAAAATTGTAGATAATAAATTAGGTAATACAGTATTATGTGCAGCTTCAACAGCTAAATCTTTTGTAGTCTCAGAAGTATTTTGATATTCACCTTTTATAATTACATTCTTGTCAATATTATTAATGTCTGTTTCTCTCAATGTAACTAATGGAATATTTGCATTTACTAATCTAGCATAGTCATCAGATTTAGTACCTGGCCTCCATGTTTTAGCTACTTCATGATATATATCAAAATCAGATGAATTCTTTTTATCTCTTGAAATTTGATTTTTATATCTTTCTCCTAATATAATTGCAGTTGCTATTGCAGAATATTCAGGATCCAATAATAAACTATTATCAATATCATATTTATGATACTGAACTTCTCCTAACCTATTCACATAAATTCTTCCTTTATTATTATTAGATGTAGCTTGAGAATATAAATCAGTTCCATTTTTTTGATCATATGATTGTAAAGTATTTAAATCATCTTGTGATAATACTGTTTCTATTTTATTTGTAAATTTAGTATCATATTTATTATCATATCTTGCTAAAGCTTCTCTTTCATTTGGACCAGTATTACCATCACCAACTCTTAATTGTGTCCATCCTACACTATTTGAAGGATCATTTTGAAATCCTATATTATATTTTCTTTCAACACTTCCTGATCCTACAGGATTTAAACCTGCACCTAATTTATTTAATAGTGTTACTCCAGTTTTTCTTCCTAACTTAAGTATATCTTCACCTAATGGATTTATATCTCCCATACCACTTTCATTAGCATATATACCAAATGATACTAATGCTAAATCATTATATAAGTCACCATCTATATTTATAGTCTCCATTACACGTTTTTTATTTTCTGCTAATGAATTTAAAAATGGTTGTGTGTGCTCTGTAAATTCTTTATTTAAATTTATTACACTACCATCAGCTTGTACATAAGGATTATTAGCTCCTTCTGATTGATGTAATGATTTATCAAATTCAAACATAATAGGATTATAATTACCAAAGTTAGTAGTAACATTAATACCTGGTCCATCTTCTACAAACTCACCTTCATCTCCACCTTTACCACTATATCTATTTTTATTGTCTTTAGCCTTATAAAATCCTTTACGTGCTCTTTCTTGGTTTTCTCTTTTAGTGTAAAAGTTTATCTTACCATTTTCATATACAAAAGAACTACCTGAATCTTCGTTTTCTGGTAACACATAAACTTCAGTCCCTTTAGTAATATCAGGATTTTCATATAATGATTGTAGATCTTCACACTTACCATTTATACAACCAGAAGTTAATCTATTGTTATATGGGTTATTATCATATAGTGATGCTGTTCTACCTCTTGTTACACCATGTATAGCAAGTGCTTGTTCTACACCTTGTTCATTAACTAAGTTAAATGATGGTACTAATTCTCCTGGTGCAGCATCACCACGGTATGATCTACCACCATCTGCATTAGTTTCAGAAATAGTATATTTTCCTGCACCTGTCATTCTGTTACCTGCATAATAATCTGTAGAACTAGTGTATAAAGGTTTACCATCTAATTTAATACTTAATAATTCTCTAATGTTTTTAACACCATTATCTTCCATGTGTTGATTAAGTTCATCTTGAGTTAACTTCTTACCTTGATAAAAGTAATCAGATTTTGTAACTGTTGCTTGATCTCCTACCATTGTACCTGTAAGAATATCATATGATTCTCTTGGTTGGGTATCACCAGGATAAATTAAATGCATCTTACTTTTTGATTTATCAATCACTAAATATGGTTTAGCAGTATTTTTATTTACTGTTATTTTTTGATTAACTAAAATTTTACTAGGATCACTAATATTATTATCAGTAACTAAAGTGTTTAAAGGAACTCCAAAATCAGATGCTATTCGTGATAGTGTATCACCTTCTTTTACTGTGTATATTTTTTTTGTACTTGTTGATTTATCAAAATCATTTTTACCTTTAATTATAGTTTGTAAATTATTATAAGTATTTATTTCTTGAATATTTTGTTTTTTACCACCTATAATTTTATATCTACCTGTTTCAGAATCATATTCTCTTTCTACCCAAATATCATTTACAGGAGAAGGTGTGTTTACAACTACACTATCTGTATTAGTTACTGGTGATTTAGCAATATCTTCTTGTTTTTTTATATCATCATTTCTTTCAAACTTAGCATGTTCAGGTAAAAGTATTTGATCTCCAGGATAAATTCTATTAATTGCATCACCTGTAATATTATTTAATTTTGCTACCTCAGTTAAATTTAAATCATACTTACTAGCAATTTCTCCTAGTGTATCACCTCTTTGCACTGTATGAAATAATTTAGGTTTACCACTAAGATCATATTCTCTAGTTTCATTATCAAAATAAATTTTTTCACCTGGATAAATAACGTAGTCTTTTCTGTCTTTAAGTTGTGGATTAAATTGCATAACTTCATCTAATGTGTAACCAGCATCTCTTGCAATTTTTCCTAAATAATCACCTTCTTTTACTGGGACAGATCCACCTGTACGCATCACAGGTTGCTTTATTAAACCTCTCAGTTCTAATTCTTTTTTAGCAATTCCAGATATTTCTTTTCCACTATTATATAATTCAAGTTGTTGTTTAAGTCTATTCATTTTTTTCATAAACTCACCACCTGATTTTAATTCTTCTAGTAGTCCTTTTTTAAACTTTTCAATATACTCTCCAGGAGTTTTATTTGTATATTTTGCATCTTCACCATATAGATTAGGAAATACACTTTCTAAAGATCTACCATCTCTTATATGATTACCAATATATTTTCTAGTTCCTTGTCTTCCTAACATGTTTGATAAAGCAGCAATTTCTAACATAGACATACCATGCTCTACCTCACTGTATTCATTATATAAATCAATTCCATTACTAATTAAACCAGGAACACCTTCTATTAATCCATTTGCTCTATCTTTAAATAACTGTTTTTGATAATCTAAATCTTTAGCAAACTCCTCTCTAGTACCATCATATTTATCTTTAATTTCATTCCATAATTGACCATATAATCCTGTAGCTGAAGATTCAGGATTTAGCATTAACTCTCCATTTAAACTTTCAACATATCTTATACCCTTTTCAAGATCATCAAAACTAATTGTTTCTTTTCCTTCTTGAGCTTTTGGTAACTGACCACCGTATCTAGACATAAAACTAGATTGTCCAAAATCATCTACTATTTCATAAGGATTATCCGTTCCTTCAGGAGTTTGTTGTGCAACATTATCCATAAGCCATATAATGTCTTTATCTTCAAAGTGTCTAAACAATCTGTTATTACCAAATTGATCTTTCATTTTCTTTAAGTCACTTTCATTAAATTTTTTATAATCTCCTGAACTATTATATATACCAGCTTTATCTGCTAAATATCTAAATCTTATCACATCAGACCTAACTTCGTGTGAAGCTGCATCATGAAAATCACTTGAACTATTATAGTTATCTGATAACCAATAACCTATTTCAACAGGATTTTCTGTCATACGTTTCTTATCTTCTTCTGGTAAATTATTCCATACTCTTTGGTATGCTTTATTTCTTTTATTTATCTCTGCATCTAATTCAGGAGATCCTGTAAAAAATCTACCTTCAGTATGTCCTAATTCATGAGCCATAATACCTTCTTGTTGCTCAGTGCTGTAAGGACCAAAGTATTCATTTTGAGGATCTATACTAATCCTACTTTTAGTTGTTGTTTGATTTGATGCCTTACTTCTATGTAGTCCACCAGTATTAGTTCTTTTCTCTATTATAGAAGGAGCTACGTTAACTGGATCATTTAATGGATCCCAATTCCAAATATCATTATGTTGTTTTACATATGGATAATCTTGTACATATTGTTGAGTTTGTTTTAAACCTGTTTTCATAAAACGGGGAACCCACGGATCTGAAGTATTATCAAGTATTTTATTGTATAGATGATTAAACGTATCACCTTGTAGATATGAATCATACCAATCTACTACAGGTTGATATTTATTTGCTACTGCCATTTCTTCATCAGTAAGTGTATATGGATTATAAACACCATCCTGATTCATTGTTGTATATTGTTCTATATATCCATCTCCATCTTGTGCTTTTGGTAATGAACCTCCTAGATTAAATTTAAAATTAGGATTATTTCCTATACGTTTTATATATTCACTTATTGGTAAAACTTCTTGTGGTTGTCTAACTTGAAAACCTTTTGGACCAAATATTGTAGTGATATTATTATTGCCTCTACTTACCATATTAGGATTAACAATAGATCCTGGCATTATCTTAGCAAGATCATCTGCACTTTTTCCAACTGTTGTAAATACACCTGCACCCAGTTCTAGAGGTAAATCAAATTGACCTGTAGCTGGATTCCATTTTCCTACATTTTGAGTATATGGAAAACTAAAGTCTCTTAAAATATCTGTTCTTTGATTAATGGTTTTAAGAGTTTCTGGTCCTACAAGAGGGTTTCCTCTACTCATTTTTATTACATAAGGATTTTTTCCTCCATATAAATTCATTAGATTACCTGGATCATTTGGCCCTCTACCTAAAATCCATCCTTGATTACTAGTAGTATTTAATACATCAAAAGGAGTTTCTCTTTGTAATTGTGAATATCCTGTACGTCTTCCTGTAGTTGCTACGTTTGGTATTGTTGTACCATACTCTGCAGCTTTAGCTATTTCATCTGCACTTGTTCCCACAGGAACATCTACTACTCTGTATAATGTATTTGGATCTTCTATTTTTACTTTACCTGAACCTTTAGTTATTTGTTTTGAAGCATCAACAACTTCATCTGCATGTTTAACTAATTTACCACCTCTAAATATAGGAAATAACATTGCCGTATTAACAACACCTTCAGTTATAGATTCAGAATCAGATATATCTTCCACCCAACTAGCAGGATTAACAAATGTATTAAGCATATCAAAACCACCCCCAATATTTGTACTATGTTGTGGACTCATTGGTAGTCCTTCTCCTAAGTCACCTGTCCACCAATCTTGATTATGAATACTTCTACCAAAAGCTTCCATTGGGTGAGCTACAACATTAAGTAATTTTTCATACCACGCAGGTTCTGGACCAGCTGGACTAATTGTACCATGAGGAAATTGATCTATAACTTTTGTTGGTGCTGGAGGAGGTGGTGGTATATGAACATATGTGTTATCTTGAACTGCTGTATAAGGTTCTACCCCATATTGAGCTTGTGGTAGTGAGCCTCCATTTTTCTTTTCAAATACATAGTTTCCTTCATCATCTATTGTATAATACATTCTATTATATATTGATGCTGGCGTTACTCCTAATATATATTCTTGTGCTAAATTAGAAAGTGTTTCCTTCCAACCTCCATCATATTGATATGGAGATAAATCCCATTTATCATAGTAACTAATGTATTTACCTTTTTCATCTTCTCCTTGACCTAAAGTAAAGTTACCTAAAACGGAACCATAAAATCCACCAGACTGATCAGTTCCCTCTTCTTTATTCCCAGGTGTTGTTAAAAGAGTTTCTAAATCAGGAAACTGAACCCGGTTATATCTATCCTCTATTTGTTCTTTTGCTTCCTTTTCCCATTTTTTATAATCACTGCTATTTACAAAATCTTTGTGTTCTTGTATATCTTTATAGTATATATACTTCTCTGGCTCTTCTTCTGCTTGAAATTTATCATCAGTTGCTTCTTTACCATTCCACATAAAAGGATCATCAGCTTCGTTACTATCAAGTAGCCTATTAAAAAGCTTATAATCTAAGCCGTCTTCCAATATTTCATTCCAATATAGTTCCCAATCTTTTGGATCACCTTTCTCATTTAACAAATAATCCTCATACCAAATGTCTTTTTCACTTTTTCCTATATTGTTAATATTTTTTTGAATTTCCTGTTCAGTGAATGGTGAAGAATAATATATATCTCCTTCATTATGACCTTTAGTAGGAACATATGTAGTTTGTTCTAGTATTGTATTATTCTCTTGAGGAAGACCCATTAACATATGTAATAAATCTCTTCTTTCATCACCTGCTTCAGAAGAAAAACCTTCATGATTTTCTGTAGTAAAAATAGCATCATAAAGTCTATTATATGCATCATGATATCCATATGGGCTTACATTATCTGCTATTTTATTTTTTACTAAATCCATACCTTTATTAACTAGATAACTAGTAGTGAACATTGAAGGATTTATTATATTTAGCATATTTAATCCATTTTGTGCTTTTGGTAATGAACCTCCATTTTTCCAATTCATAGGATTAATCTTATTAATTCCATCTATAAATGATTGTGATAAATCCTCATATGTTTCTTTTACAGCTTTAGCACCTTTTTCAATTGTACGGCCAGTTGGTCTAATCCAATTACGGTAATGATAACCAGGAATATTCTTAACACCTTCCCAGTCAAATTGAAGATCTGTATTATCTTCTATATAGTTTACTGCTTTTTCTCTTAAAGGTCGTGAAAGAGACCATGGTGTAGTTCTATAAGTATTATATATAGATTTTCCAGCAGTTTCTAAAACTGTTGGATCTCCTTTTACTGATCCTGCTAATAATCTTGGATCACTCATTAATGCATCATATACTTGTTGTGGTGTTGTTACTCCTAGCATTGAACTATTAGCATCAGATAATCCTAACGCTCTACATGTTTGATCTGCACAATTATCAGTAAAAAAATCATATTGACCTTTATTTCCAAAACCAAACATTGTATTTAATTCATAATTAACTAACGGAATTTCCATCCCACCTGCTCTACTTAATTGAGATGCATTCATATATTTTTCTAAATCTGATTCATTTAAATTTAGAATAAGTGTTTGTACACCAGGTTCATAATCATATTTTGGATCATAATCTACTTCTCTATTTCTGTTTGGCCAAGCATTTAAATATGGTTTATAAATTAGTCTACCATCTTCATCTAATTTTTTATATTTTTCTGGTAGATCTTCTGTATTTAATATTCTTGATTCAATATGACCTGGAGGCATACCTGGATAACCAAGAGGATATTTAATTACCTCTACTTGATATTTTCCTTCTCCTCCACCTTGATAGCTATCAAAGTTAGGTTTCTTTATAGTAGTGTCTGGATTTTTAAAATAAACATTCTCTGAAAAATTTGGATCAGTTTGTACATATCCATCAGGTAAAAGATTATTATATGAAAGGAACTGTAACATATTATCTTTTCTTTCAGAGCTTGCATCTGTTGAACCAACTATTGATCCAACAAAATTGTTAAACACATCTTCTCCAGTTTCTTGAAGAGCTGCAAAAAAAGGTCTTTCATCTTCAACTAATGTAGAAACTTCATGACCTATACCAAGTGCGTTAGATCCTAAAAATCCAACTAATTTATCAACACCTGTAGCATCTAAAATACTACCTATATAAGGAATTCCTTTTACTTTATTTTGAAGTTCTTCAGCAGTATATCTACCTGCCATTGCATGTCTTAGATTATCAATGTTTGCTAATTCTTCTTCACTTTCAGAAAAAGCTTTTGCTCTTTCACCTGGATTATTTAAATAAACATTAATCTTTTTTTCTAATTCAGATAATTCTTTGCCAATTTGTGCTAATGGAATTTCAAAAACAGAACTGCCAGGAAATTTATATTCACCACCTGGCATCATAATTTCAATATTACCTAGGTTATCTATACCAAATACAGGAAAGTCCACATCCTTCATGGTTATATTACCTGATGGTATTATATTATAAGGATTGTTTCTATCCTTACTATTTCTTTTATATCCGTCTTTACTAAATTTCATTATCTAAATGATACATTAATTTTACTATTCTTTAATTTCAATAACATTTTTCTATTACCTGATTCATTCTTTCTTAGAACTACAGCATTCCAATAATGTCTAAACTTCTTACGTTGGAAAGATGGTTTTGCTAAATTAATATTATTTTGATTTAAATCTCTAATATAACCATTTAATTGAGTAATAAATATTGGTTCACTTACATTAGGATTAAATTCTCCTCTGTCAGCAGTAACATCCCAGAACTGATTAAACCTATACTTTTGTTCTTCTTTACTGTATAGTATTTGAATATCATTTGCAGTAATCTGTGGGAACTGTGTAATTAATGGCGCATTATTTTTAGGACTTAAATTAAATGTTAATAATCCTGAAACTTGTTCTGTATTGTGAAGTATAGCATGATCAAAATTATAATCAAGATCATGGAATCTATCACCACAATCACCTTCTAAATTACCTCTATAAATATAAGACTCTAGTTGATACTCAATACTTCTTACAGTATTTACAGTTTGTCCAACAGATTCAATAAGTTCAACTTCCCATCCATAATCTTTCTCATAGTAATTAGTATATAAATCACATCTATCATTATGTTTCCATACACCACCTTTTTCAAAATTAGGTTCTAAGCAACATAAAAACTCAAATCTACAAATAGGAGGATTTACATTTAGCCATGTTGGATCACCTACTCCAGTATCAGGATTATAATATAAAGCAATACCGTTTGGCATAATATCATCTGGACATTGACCAGTTTGAGTTAAAGTATTTGGTACATATGTACTAGGTAGACGGTCTGTAGGACAAGTACATTCTATTTTTCTACATACTCCATTCTTAAGTCCACCACCTGCTGAACAATCTGCATCATTATCTAATAGTGCATATGGTGGTGAAGCTGGAGATGAAAACTCAGTTGTAATTCTTTGATAGTCAGGTGGACAACTACATACAGTAATAGAGCATATATTATTTGCAAGATCTTCTGCAAAATCTCTATTATCAGCAGGTAATAATGGTATTTCTTGAAATGGTGCACTAGTTAAATCATTAAATACTCCAGTTATGTTTGCTAATGCTTGTCCAGTAGGTGCAGTATTTGCTGTATAAATACAATAAGTTTCAGAAGCTACAGTTAATTGACCACTACTTTCTGCAGCATTAGGAGCATAACCATAGTTTAAACTTGGATAATTAGAATTCATATTTGGTGCAAAAGGACCTCCTTGATTATTAGTAGGAGCTTGTCCTGCAGATGGAGCACCATCTGTAATTATAATTGAAATTCTTTTATATGATTGTTCATCTGTTCTATCACCAAGTGTTGATTGTCTTACATTTGATAATTGAGCTTGTACTGTATTAAATGCTGTTTGTAAAAATGTTCCTCCTCCATTAGGTGAAATACTATTTCCTAAAAGATTATTACTTAACATAGTTCCCCAATTTGTACTACCTGTATAATTAGACATAGATGGGCTACTATTTCCAGCATTTAAATTACATTGTGTACCAACTAAATTATTTGTTGATAAATTACCACTCATGTTTGGTGTAACATTTAGCATTTGATTTCCCCAACCAACTATTCCAATTTGAACATCACCATCCGCCATAGATTGTGCAAACTCACCTACAAAAGTATCTATAAAAATCATTGCAGGATTCCAAAGACCATTTGTATTCATAGAACCACTATTATCTACACCAATAACAATATCTAATTTACAACCAACAGTTTCTAAGTTAGTTATTACTGGTACCTCATCAACAATAATTTCTGATGGGAATTCTCCTGGATATTGTTGACAACATATTTGTTGTACTGGATCCCATGTAAATCCTGGAGGACATTCTGGAATAGTTGTATCTACAAAATTCTTAGTTGTAAAGAAATGATTTAAACTAGGTATTGTTAAATCAGGATGCCAATCATGGAATGAAATCCAAGCTTTAGCTTTTGGATCATAACTTACTGTCCATGATACATCTTTAAAATATGTTTCATCATGTAAATCAATAGGAGTTGTTACATCATTATATGTTACTGGTGTTGTTTCAACACAAGAACACATTGGATCTCCATTAGAATCTGTAAATAAAGTACAACCAGGAGGGCAAGAAAATACTGGATCAGGTGTTATTGCTGCTGTAATTGCATCTACAATATCTATAATATCTTGTTGTACTGCAAAATCACCTTGATATGCAAAACCTGGTGCTGAAGACCATAATTGTGAATATGAAACAAAATCACCTGCTGCACCAGGAGGTAATACAACAGCATAAAAATCTTGATTGAATGGTGCTGCAGTATATTGTGGATTTGATACTATATTATTTTGGAACCATGTAGTTGCTAAATCTCCTGCTGCAGAAAAAGTATTTAAAGGTTCTCTACCAAAAGTAATATCAGGAGTTATTGGTGTAACAGTATTATTTTGATAAACATCTGTTCCAGTAACAGCACCTGAAGTATATATTGCAGATGTATAAAATCCTGGACTACACATAGCAGGTTGCCCATTTGTTTGTAAGTCAGTAGCTTGTGGTCCATCAAATATTGTAATTAAGATTTTTTTAACATTTCTGCTAAATCCATCCATATATAATAAATTTTGACCACACCAAACACCAGCAGCAATATCAGTTCCATATGGGAAATCTCTTCCTATACCTACAATATTTCTAGATGAAGCACCATATACAGAAGTGAAATCTGGTGTAAATGGTGCAGTAGCTCCTGATGGTGATCCAATCCAATTTTCTAATACAGCTTGATTATCTGTTAAAGTTACTTGATTAGCTCCTTCAAACATTTCATCTGCTGTATTTGGATTATTACATAAATTTTGCTGACCATTATATAATGGATCTCTTGTATTTCTACCAGCTCCAAAATGACATAAACCTATTCTTGCTTGACCACTACTTAATTCTGGTGACATACCATCAATAAAACCTCTTAAGAAGTTTTGCATATTACCAACATTATTATTACCATCAACTGAGTTTGAAGAATCAATTGCAAATACAATATCTACATTACCTAATTCTTGATCTACTATAGGTTCTATAATTGTAGTTCTAATACATTCATTACTTGATATATCAAATGTGTATCCATCTGGACAACAAGGTACTGGTTGTGCAGTTCCACATGCTGTTTGATTAAATACAAAACCTTCACATGGATCAAAGTCAATACATTCTGGATTTAATGCTTGATAATCTTTTTTACAGAAATAAACTATATCATAGTTAGGATCATATACTGATTGACATCCTACACCTGCCACTGGGTTATCTATCCATCCACTGCAGTCTTCTAGTTCAGGAAATTGTGATAATAGTACAGATGGTAAATATTTATTAAACCATTGTTTCATACCATTATTTGCAATATTCTCTAAACCTCTACCTGCATAATTAAATATTTTACCTTGTGCTTGTGATATATAGTATAATCCGTTAGGTGTATTTATGACACTTCTAGAACTTTCACATGATCCATATTCATGAGCTTCATCAGCATTAACAATATTTTGCATTGGCTGACTAAATAGTCCTCCGTCACCAATAGTAAGTTTAGTTCCTAAATCTGTTTGTAACTGATCTACACCTTGGAATAATGCTGGAGCTAAATTAGGGAATGTAACTACTGCACCACTTTTTGACATTGGTTTGATTACATTAACTTTATCCTTAAAGTCTTTGTAATTCATTGGTAAGAATACCCTCCAGAAATCTTTCTTAGCTTCTTTTTGAGCTTGGAGAGAATATATTAATCTCTTAGGGAAATGTGTAAAACACTTCTCTGCAGTAATAGGATCATAATCTCTATCTTGTATTTGTCCAAAAGATATAAGCTGAGTATTAAATCTAGTTTTACTTAATGAGAAATCATACTTATAGAAATTATCTTTTCTAATAATTTTAGAATGAAACATTGCTTCTACATCTGTATATTCTGCAAAATCATAATGTCTTTTATCATCAGTATCTTCATAGTCTCTTAGACCCATGTTAAGTGAAGACTCAACAAAGAAATCTTGTACACCATTACAATGGGTATACATATATCCATTTTTAATATGAAATATAGACCTACCTCCTTTATCCTGTGTTATACCATCAGCACCTTGATTAGGATTTGCTACTCCTACAGGTCCACCAGCATTAGTTTGACTACCATTACCACTTAATGTATCATTGACTAAATCATTATTAGGTCTATCTAAAAAATGTAAATTATTAGGAGTAATATTAGTCATATTAGTATTATTACCACCACCTGTAAGCCAAGTTAAATCTACAATATACCTTACTAATTGAGAAAGATCATATTTTTCTGTTGTCATCCAATATATAGGGCGTGGTACATTAGCTCTCAATCTATAGTCATACGGAAACATATCTGGTTGTCCATCTAAAAAATCCCAGAAGAAAGGCATAATAACTTTTTCTGTATATCTATTTATATAACAGTCTCCTCCATATAATATTTTAGTTTGAAAACGTGCATCTTCTATAGGTACTCCATCTTTACTTATATCATCATAGTAATTACCATTTGGGTCTTTTTGAACACTTTCTTGTTCAAAGTAATGTATACAACCAATTGGAATTTGTTTAATTTGATCTAACTGTCCATATTGATTTTTAAATGCTACTTTAAGGGCTGTATAGTGTGCTGCAATACTAGCACCTACCCATTGTGAAGGATTCCACCATCCACCAAACGTACCAATAATAAATCTTGAATCATCTTGTGCTTGTGATGGTGTTGCAAATCCTGCAGCACCGGCTGGAGCTATTGCTGATACAGCAACTGTACTTGGTCTTTGTAAGTTATTAATTCTAATATTAGCTGTTAAGTTTTGAATTGAAGGTCCAATATATCTTCCTTTATCAACTAGCATTCTACTTACCTGTCCTGCTAAAGGTGCATTTGTATTTAGATAAAGTCCATGACCACTATACTTCCAAGCATAATCTTGCAAACTAACAAGTTCATAGATCATGTCAATAATATGCTGACCACCTTCAGCAGTTAATTGCATAAAATTAAATATACCAAATAAAACTTGAGCTAAACCAGGAGCTTCTGTAAATCTTTCACCTTCATAAGATTCTTCTTGCATTCTACCTATATAACCTCTACGTAATGCATTTGTTTTTAAATTATCCTGGAATCTCATTGTATTATCGTAAGCAATCTTTTTTGCTATTTTTGGTGCACCGATAATAGTAGCTGTTGTAAGTGTTGTTTCTCTTAAATCATTTGGCCCTAATGGTAAATTTTGTGCAGCTTCTGTTTGATTAATAGTTTGATCAGGGTTCATTAATGTTAAACCTTGACCAGCAGCAGCAGGAGCACCAGCACGTGCACCACCTTGGTCAGTATTAATATTACTAGAAATTGTAGTTATTGACCATGCACCTGTACCTACAGCACCACCTCCACCACCATTTGGTCCATTAATTGTATTTGTCATAGAACCACCAGATCTTGCATTTTGTTGCAAGCCCATACTATAACCTTGTGGTCTTCTGGTTTTTGTCATTCTTTTACCACGCATCTGACCAATAGCATAACCTACACCAACTATAATACCAACCCACATTGCTAAGTTTCTAAGTAGTTTATGTTGTGGGTGATTTTCAGATGGTCTAAATCTACCTACAGATCTACCTGTTGTTAAACCATATGTTTTAATTTCAAATGGTGATAAGAATGGTTTATTGAAAGATGTTTCAGGTGAATGAAATGTAAATACATTTGCTGCAGTATTAGCTTGTGGATATTGTGTAATATTTGTGGGATTATTATAACCAAAACTAAAACCTGGATCTCCTGATAAATATGGATCTGCTTGAGCACTATTAAAAGGATAGTTAGGAATATAACCTATTGTTGCTGTACTGTCTGCAGCATTTTGTCCAGCAGGAAGATTGTACTGCCTCATATTCCTAGATAAACCTTTTGCTATAATAGACTTGTTACCCTCCCTTGATCCTACAAGTATTTCATAACCTATAATTCCTGGAATAGGTGGTCCTGTTGGTGTGCCATTATCTGGAGAACATATTTGTCCAAAGCTTTCACTATACCTTGGCATTCTAATACCATCAAACTTAACACCAAGTACATTTATTGATTGTCCATTATTAGAAGATCTGTCTAAAAATCCTCCTGGTCCAGAACCACTAAATGTTTCATCTGGAAATTTATGATGTCTTATAGGTTTACCACATAAATCATATCTATCATCACCTATATCTGAATTATATCTAACAGGATCATTTGGATACCTTTCTGTTGATTGCCAATAAGCCATATGACCTTCTGCAATTACAGTACCACAGTCATCTGTTATTGGACCTTCTGTTAAGTTATTTGGATTTTGCCAAAATTGATCTGTTTGATTTTGTGCAGTATTATATATTTCAAATGCATAATCACTATCATTAGTATCACAAAGTCCTAATGCTGATGCTTGTGCTGATAAGTTATTTACATCACCTGTTAATTGATCTAGTTCACTAATAATAGTTCCATCTGGAGCTTGCCAACCATTCCATGAAAGCGGTCTACCTGGTATATGATATGATCTAGATTTTTCACCTGTATTATAAACAAATCTAATAAAGAATGAATAAACCTCATCTCTCATAAATGTAGGTTTATTACCACCTTTTTTATAATAATCAGAATCAAATTGTGTAACTGTCCAATGCGTATGTATTCTATTTGCTATTGGTTGATAATTAAAATCATATCTTTCTGTTGGCCCTTGTCTAATTAAATAATCATTAACCACATACATTTTATCTGACTTTTCAAAAGCAGGTGTAGTTAATGGTAATGTATTAATAGGAACAGCTTTTAATGCTTGATTTATATAATCAATACTAATAGTAGATTGTTCTGTGCTATATATACCTATTTCTTTAGCTTGTATTTCTCCTTGGTTATGACTAAGAATTACAAGTTTAAAATATTCAAAACCTTTATCTAGATTTGATATTTCAATTTCTAAACCAGATAGTAAATCTTCATGATCATATAATGGTTGAAGATTTGACATACCATAGTAATCACCAACAACTTGATCATTAATTGTATAAGCAATAAATGCTTGGTATGTTCCATTTCTTAATTGTCCTCCGTCATCTGATTTAGAAAGTTTTATACATGGAATATCTACTAATGGTGCAAGTCTAAGAGCTTCACAATCTAAACATGCTGTATCTTCATAAACTGTACATTCAGCACCTATTTCAGAAATTACATTTTGTATGTAAGGTACTTTATCTATATTAAGTGTACGTGATGGATTTTTACCATCATCCCAATATACTTGCCATGTACAATCAAAGTTTTCTTTTGCCGCTCCTGTAATTAAATGTTGCGTATCAAAATTTAAACAAGGTGTAAAACTAGTGCTATCTAAACCATCATCATTTTGACATTGAAAACAAGTATAATCATTTACAATAGGTTCATACTTACATTCACTATCATCCCATTTACCTATTTCACTTTGCTCATTATTTGTTGAATATAAAACCCACTTATCTCCATATAAATGAATAGCACCAATAATAGTATATGGTGCTGAACTACAAACTTTATTTCCTGGTTCATTACCTAAAGTTCCAACATCACCATCCTTAGAATTATTAATAGCATTTCTAGCATGAGTCCAGTTTTCTTTACCCACTAAAGATGTATTTAGATCCTTAGTCATTCCTTTAATAGGAATCTTAGTATCCGTAGAACTAGTATTTTGTAATTTTGGAGATTGCTGTTTAGCCATTACTATTTATATTTATCCTAATGTTGGGTGACTTTTAAACATATCATAGTAATTATGATATTGAGCTCTTCTGTTAACTTCCCATATTTTTCTCATTTCTTCAAAATCAGGTGTATTAACAAAACCTAAAGCATTGTTTCTTGATGCTCTCAATTGACCTTTAATATATGATAACTGCTGAGAAACATTCTCACCAGCAAAAACCATATTTTCTAATATTCTTTCTTTTAATGCATACTCATAGTACTCATTACAGTAAGGATGATCTAAAACTAAAAGATTACCATCATCATCTTCCATAGCACCTTGATAGCTAATGTATACATTACCATTTGTAAAATTAGTTAGTATGTAATTATCTTTAATTTCTGCTACGTATCTAGACTGTATATTTACATTAGGACAATCACACTGAACTTTATTTGATGTGCTAAATCTTAAAGGATGATAATCTGTATAATGTCTATACTGATCAGCACCTACAAACTGAACTACTATATGTTCATTTTTATATGTTGTTTTAGCTGGACCTCTTCCATCTGTTGTAGTAGTAGGACATGTTTGTACTACACAAACATCTTTACAATCTGTTGGTGTTACACATTGTTTAGGATCTCCTGGATCTGGAACATACTTAGTATATGTTGTATCTACTGTAGTACCAGCAGGCATCTTGCTAGACATTGTATATGAATTACAACAAAAAGCATAATTTAAATACATAAAATCTGTAGGTAATTTTGCTTTACCGTGTTCTATTTCTACTACAGTTTCTTTTGTTCTATTAATTCTTAAACCTAAATCATAATTAACTCTTGTAGCAACTTTAATTAATTGCTGAGGTTCAATCATACCTTCTAGTGCATATGTAGAAAAATCTACAGTTACATCTTCTAACAATTGATCAAAGGTTCTGTATTTATGTGATATAGCCATTATCTATTTATGTTTATTTTATTATCTGAATCTTCAGAAGGAACCTTCATAGTATTCATCAATTGATTTAACACTTGTGTTTCAATTTCTGCAAACAAAAATTCAGGAATAAATAATTGTTGCATGTATCTTGGGGTACAATCATCTTCTGTATCACAATTATATCCAGATATATCTCCTTCAAAAATACCTTCTACTTTTACTGCATCCCATTCAATATTTGGGAAATATAGATAATCATTTAGCCACCAAAAGTATTTTGTTTTATTGTACTTAAAAGATGTAGTCTTTGTCATAGAAGCATAAGTACCAGGATTAGTTGGTTGTAATTCAATTGAACCGTCAATAGAACTAACAGTTCTAATTAATGGTCCCCAGTAACCTTCCATAAATGTTGGTAGTTTTTCTTTTGTACGTTTTATAGTACATCCACTTTGAATTCCACTACACTGTGCTTCTACTTTATCAACTTCAATTAATTCAATATAGGGAAGTGCTTGCCACACACTATTAAACTTCATAAGCTTATTAGCATGATCTTGTCTTCTCATAAACAGTTGTGCATTTTTTAATATAAGACTATAGATATATCTATCAGTCATAAATGCATCTTGTACCTCTGCTTTGATAGATTGTCTTACTCTTGAAACTACTTCTCCTATTGTTGTCATAACTAACTGTTTTTTTTATACATATCAGCCACTCTTTTTTTATTTTCCATTTTAATATACTTTGTCCATTTTTTAGGATATTCACTTGCAACAGATCTTTTAAATTGTCTGATGGCTGTAAATTGCCAAAGCTCTCTATTTTTAAAACGGTATTTAGTAGAGTAGTTTGTGTAAAATATTTTTGCTACATTACCATCAGTTTCCCAGTTTTTATTCTGCAAAACTTTACCATATTGTTTTGACAGTGCATAGTTTGTATTTACAGTTTTAGCTGCAGGGCAGGTTCCTATAAATATGTAACCTAATGAATCAGGTAACTCTACACCATCTCTATTTTTTATAACTTCTTCCCATATTCTTCCATTAAATAATTTAATTATATTTTTTAATTTGTTATTATCTATTTTTGAATATATTGGATTTTTGTCTTTAAATTCATTTATTAATTCCGCATTTAATAACCCCAAGACTTTCTCTCTATATCTTGGTGCATTTAAATTAGGTTTTTTAAAATTATTTATCATAATATTACCATACATTATAATTTACAAAAAAAAGGTGATTTATTCAAGTTTATTCAGGTGAATATGTTAGTTCACATATCTCACCTTTATCTGGGGTATGAAGTGATAATACTCCAGATCTTCTTGATCCTACAAATTTATTATGATAATGATAATAATCTGTCTTTGATAAACTTGGTAAAATCTTTAATGTAAAACCTGTATTTTCATGTTGAGTTATGTACTCAATCTTTTTCTTATGATGATAATGACCTGTGTATAATGTTCTATATAATGTCTTACCCCATTCTCTTGGATATTCCATAGAGTATAACATTAAAGAATTTTTAGTATTTACATCTCCATGTTCAAATGCAAAAAAGTTATCCCCATATACAAATACCTTTCTCTCAAGATAAACAACATCCCATAATATTTTTTTATCTTTAAAACACTTAGATAATGCATGAGCTAAATGAAAAGAAGAAAGTCTATCATGATTACCAGGAATATATACAATTTGTAATGTATCACAATATTGTTTTAAATAATTAATGCTCCATTGCAATGCATCAAATGCTTGCATATAAGCCTCTGTAGATGTCATACAGTTGTCTAATGGTGTTCCTGATGTAGTAGTACCACTCCATGTATCCATGTTAATTAAATCACCTCCTATGACATAATATAATTTTTCTAAGTGATGTGACTTACTTGCTCTTTCTGCAAGATCAATGATAGTCTCCTCAAAGTCTTTATCAATAGTTTCATTTCCTTCTTTACCAAAGTGTATGTCCTGTAAAGACAAAACTCCAGCTGTTTTTACTTTACCTGGAGTTTTAATTCTTTTAACTAATTTATGTTTCTTTGGTTTAAAGTCTTTTAATAATTCAACAACATTATCAATTTCTTTATCTTTTAGTTTTGTAACCATTGCTGATACACGCCAATGATCACCCATTTGCTTATTCCAATAACTAGACAACTTCCATTGTGTAGTGTCTATATTTAATATTTTAATTATTTCTTCAGGAGATTTTGGTTCAGATGATGATATAGCTTCCATCTTTGCTTCTCCTTTTTCTAAGTTGTATTCATAGGATAATGATCCTGATTCTTGTAAAAGTCTAGCTTTTACCATGTCCTTAAGTACGTCATAGTCTTCTACAGTCATACCTAACTTATCAGCACAGTAGTCTGATGTTTTTTTCCATTTAAATGATGCTTTGATTTTTTCTAATAATGAATCCATAATAGTTAATAAGTTATTTTTAAAATTGTTTGCAAGATACAAAAAAAAATCATATAAGAGGAAACCCTAGATTTCTCCAGGGTTTCCAAACAATTGCAGAGTTAAAACCAACAAACTTTCTCTACTTTTGTTATGCTATTGTGTTTGCATATACTTCTACTGAATCACAAGTTGCTGCGCCAGTAGTTGCTGCAACTTTAAATTTATATGCTGTATTAGATGATAAACCTGTTACATCAAATTCTACTGTTCCAGCTGGTAATGGTCCTGCAGTATTTGCTAATATATAAGCACCAGATGCGGTAGCATAATATACATTTATTGCAGTTGTTCCAGTTGGAATACCATCCCACATTAATTTAATGCTTGTACTAGTAATTGTATCTACAAATAAATGTGCAATATTACTATTCCAACATCCAGGATTAGCAACAAATAATACTAGTTTCTGTAGTATAAAGTCAAGTTTTTCTCCTTTATTAACACAAAAAGTTTGGTTAGCAGCATTAGTTACACAAAAACTATTTTGACACCATCCTACACATGCTGAACATTGTATATCTTCACATGTTTCAGTATCATTTTTTCTTTGACAATTTGTATAACTACAAGGAGTTACTAGTCCATGATCTTTACATGCACATGGTGATGACTTTGTTGATCCACTTTTACAACTACTACAACTCATAATTTATTTTTTTAATTATTAAGGGCACGTGCTTACCGTATTCCAATGTGGTGAAGTTGTGCTATATCTAGCAACATTTACACCTGTTCCACCTGGGCACAATGCATAAAATTTTCCATTTTCTAATTCATATTCTGATTGCTCATTTACTAATCCTGATAAAGTTGTATATGCTCTTACAGTTGTATCAAATTGTGTACCTGTTGAGTTATATATATTTATACAATTACTAGCAGTCTTAGCTTGTGTACAAGCACTTAATATTTTATCTGCATCAGTACTACCACTAATTTGTACTGCATAAGTAGCTGTGCTTCCCATACGTTGACCACCTGCAGAACTTGGCTCTCCTGTTGATCCTGATGTTAGTAATCCAAACATACCTCTAAAATATGTTGTTATCATAGGATTAGTTGAAAGATCTAAATCAGTTCCATTTTCAATATAAGCATGAACAGCATTAAAATAATTTGAAGGTGAAACATCTTTTAAACCTACCATTGTATTAGCAGCACCATTAGTTGTTACACTATATGGAATATTTACAGATGCTACACCTGAAAGTAAATATGCTGTTAAATCTAAACCTGTTCCTATTGCTCCATGATTTCTATATCTTTCTAAACCTAATGCTGCACCATAATATTCTTGTGTAGAAAGAAGATTTTCTCCTTGAAGTGCTGCAAATGCTTGTAAAGCTACAGACGCTGTTGCACCAGCTATATCATTTAATAATGTAACAACAACTTGACTTACAGTAAATGGTATAGATCCTGAAACCCAAGGGAAACTTGTTTGTGCTTGACATGCAATACCCCATGCACTTGTTGGTGCTGCTGATGATGTTATATCTACTATAGCATCATAATCTTCTTGATATTGTGCTGTACCAGATCCACTATTTGTAGTAGGTTCCAACGGTGTTGCCCATGCTGGAGTTCCAGGTAAACTTGCTTTACCATAAGTTCCATTTGCATTTACTTGACCAACAAAAGATATTATATGTACATCTGGTGGAAATTCTGCACCTGTCGTTGTCCAATAACTTGGTAACGTTGCACCATTAGACATTATATCAGTGTACCATGTTCCAGATGTTGGATAACTTAAAGCTGCTCCATATGATCCTGCACTATTAAAAGCACCTACATGTTCTACACAACCTTTAACATGTTTTAAATAATCACCAGATTCTGTTCCATTAACTGCTACATAATAGAAATTAGGTTTTGTAGCACCACTAAATCCACTTCTAATTGCATTAAATGATTTTTTAATATCTGCTGCATTTGCAGTAGTCATAGCATTAGTATCAAAAAATACAATTACATCAGTTGAGGTATATTTAATTCTTTGTGAAGGTAATATTTGTACATACTTAGTACCTATTGTTGTACCACATGCATTTGATAATGTAATAACAAAACTATCAGATGTCATAAAATCACCATTTTGTGTGTACACATAAGTTGCACTACTGTTTGTAGGTGAACCAGCTTTATAAGCTAATGTACCATGTGCAGGTTGTGTAGTAATAGCCCAAGTGTGCTCTTCTGAACCTGCAGTATATCCAACTACATTAAGTGTAATATCTGTTGTTGCACTTGTTCTTGAATAGTATACAGGTTGAGTAGTATCTAAATATATACCACTACAATTACAAGCAAAAACAACTTGTTTAATTGATTTATTATTAGTGTCTACTGCAGCATATACATAATAAAGTTGACTGTTTGGATCAGTAATTGTTCCCATATACTTCCACCCACTTTCTAAATTAGATCTTGTAATACCTGCAGGAGATACTGGAGAACCTGTTAATCCAGTAATTTGTAATGGTTCTGTAGTTAACTCATCATTAATAAATTTACCAGAATGATTCCATCCTGTTATACCTGTTGCTGATGCCATAACAACAATAGGATTATAGCTTGAATCAAAACCTACTTCCCATTTTGTTTGTGAGACACCACTATTATAACTTGCTAATTCTACAACATTTCCACCTGTGACTAAATCACTTCTACTAGTTCTCCATTCTGAACTAGTTGGTGTATATAAAACTGTAGAACATACAGGAGTTGAAGTTGAAACTAATTGTACTGGACAATCTGTTGTACCAACTTTACCATCTTGTGTTAAAGTATTTTTAACTTGGTATTGTGTATTAGGTACTAAGTTAGTAAATGTACCTGTAATATCTCTTCCTTGATACGTAAATGATCTTGAATCCTGTAAAGAACCTGCTTTGTTAAGCAACTCAACATTTACAATATGTCCTTTATTTACCGGAAGGGTTATATTAGAAACTGTAAAAGGAATAGAATCTGCTGTTACTGTTCCTATTGTTAAAGTAGGACATCCTAATTCATTTTCTATAGTTATATTTTGTATTTCTTGACATGTTGTATTACCATCACTTGCACAAAAATCTATTCTAACAGAATAATTACTACCTAAATCAAGATTACCCATTTCTGAAGTAGCAAGATAATAAGGTGGATTATTTTGATAATATCCAACATCAACATATTTAACTACAGTATTTAAAGAAGAATCTGTAATAGTTAATTTTGTTCCTCTTGAATTACACTCACTAAATGCTTTTGGAATAGATGTACCTTGAAAATCAAATACAAGAGCAGATACAGCTCCTGTAGTAGTTTTCTTTGTTGAACCAACAACATCAAATGTAATATCTGCACATGTAGGTTTTGCTACAGTTTCATTTAAATTTTCTACAGCATTTCTTGTGTCATTCATTGTAATCCACAAGTTTTGGAATGACTGCGCCATATTCTTTGGTGTAGTTATCCAACCTCTTGTAGCTGCCATTGTACCTGAACCACTAAGTCTATCTTTTTGTGATAGAGCAGGTGTATATGCTACTGCTGTATTTATTTGTTGAGCTGTACCAACTGTATTATCTATAGATCCAACTTTATCATCTAATGCACCTATTGCTGTAGCAAATGTTACAGGACTATTATTTCCTGTAGAATTAGATGCAACTACTTTATCTGTAGTTGATGATGGTGCTGATGAAGGACTACAACAATTATCTTCTATAAATGTTACTCTTTGTTCTAAGTTATTAACTTGCAATTGCATTAATGAAATTGCACTAATATTTTCACAAATCTGTAATGCTAAAAAATGTGCATAACCTCTACCAGGTCCTACTGAAGGATCATTGTTTAATGCAAATGATATTGGTGAAGTTCCGTTATTAGCATAATCACGTGCAGCTTTTCTTAAACAATCAGGAATTTCTATAACACATGAACAAGGATCTGTTGGCGTTTGGCTAGTTGCACAACAGTTACACAGTTTATCAATAATATTATTAAAAAGTTCTTGTATTGTTGCTGCGGTACCATAATCAGCTATTAAACATTTTTGATTTACAGTAGTAATATCTATAGCTCCTCCTGAGTTTTCAATTACTTCACAAAGCTTTTCTGCCATGTTAGCAACTACATTACTAACTGTATCTCCATTACATACTTCAATACATGTTAAATCTGGTCCTTGCCATACAACACAGTTTGATGACATGTTATCTGTACATCCGTTGTTATTACTAGATTGATTAGGTATCATAAATATATTGTTTTTGTAGCTGTAAATTATTACATGTATACATTATAATATACACAAATTTTAATAAACAACCAAGTTGTCTTATTATTATTATTCTTCAGGTGTACAATCAATTGTCTGCTTTGTACACTTTATTTTTGTTTCTTGTGGTGTTACAGTAATATCTATTCTTTGCTGACTACAACCACCTGTTGTATCAAAACAATGACATAGATCTATTGAATGTTTTTTATCAACACTAGCATTAGGTATGCTATGTGTAAAATAACCATCCTCATCTGTTACACCTACTTCTTTATTATCTATATAAATTGGATAACACTCAATTGGATTACCCTCAGTATCTTTTACATATATTACTAAACACTCTACATCACCTACGCATTCTTCATCACCTGGGTCCCAAAATGCTTCAAGATTAGTTTCAAAATCAACTTGTGTAAATCCTGTAGGTGGTTGAGATACATTATAACCCCAATTATATTGATCTAATCTACCAACATTATATTGAACATATGGATTAGTACCACTAGTAGTTTGTGCTAAAGAAACTATACCGTTAGCTGGAGCACTTGCTAATATACCTGTATTATTTATACCAGAATCAATTGCACCAACAACATGTAAAGGAAATGATTTATGAGCATCTGCTACACTTTTTGGATATGCAGGATATATAAAATAATTTGCTTCATAATCTGATCCTTGATTTAAAAATTTATTATGTTGAGTTACAAATTCATTATAATCAGCACTCCAACATGGTGTAGGTACTGCTTGAATTCCATTTGTTCCACCTGTAGCATTAGTCCAAGTTGGTGCAACTGTATTTGCATTTACATGATAAGGTTGTGGATAAGGTTGTGGAGATGTAGCTTCATCAGCAAATACAACAACTAATATTCTTTTACTTGATGCTATAGGTGGTGGGCCAGGACTTGTTACACTATCTCCTGATGCTCCTGTTCCTGTATATGTAACAGTTGATGTTGTATTACCACCATTAAACCAATCTATTTCTTTTACATTAATAAAATAATCTAGTACACCCCATTCTATTGTATTTGTATTAGATGTTGGAGGAGTTACTGCATCTACATATCCTCCTGTAGGAGGGTTGTTACCCCAAGTAGGATTTTGTGGTCCTATAACACCTGGTTGTCCTACACCTGGAGAATAAGATCCGCCACAATAGCCTGCATTATTAAATTGTCCAGTAAAAGGTACAACAGCCCAATCTAACCATCTTTCACCTAATACAGATGTGTGATATACTTTACCATTAAACGCACCTAAATCTCTTAAACCAGTTATCCATGTTTCAACAACACTATGTGTATCTATTACTTCTTGACGTCCTAGTGATGTAGTATCATAAAAGAAATACATGTCTGGATCATTCTTTCTAGCTTCTCCACAAAAAGTACAATCTGTAGCTATACCATATGTACATTCTGTAGTTATTGTGCCAGCTGCTGATGGTTCTATAGTTGCACTAGTTGTATATAGTTGATTAGTCCATCCAACAGCAGAATAATCTACAGATTTAATTACTGAACCATCACCATTTACATCAATAATGATTTTTAAAACTTCAGAATTATCTGCTCCATTTTTAGGATCTACAGTATTTGTATTACCATAAATAGTTAGTGAAAAATTTCCTGAACCAGGTAAAACTCCATAACCTATAGTAAAATATGTACTAGCAGCTGTTCCATCATATTTAGCTAAAGCATATACTTTTGTTGTACCAGGTATATAATCAGATGAAGAGCTTATAACAGTTGATGTAAGTGTAAGTGTCATAGAAGCAGTTGTAGTTGTAACTACACTACTATATTCTGTACACGGTGTACAAGCTTTTAAAACCCAATCAGGTATAGGTGTACTTTCAAAGTTCCACTTATAAGTTGAGTCATCATCTTTATCTTTATATTTTTTATCTAGATATATAGGAACTTTATTATCATCCCAATCACAAAGTTCTTTTTGAGCAGATAACTTATCTAACTTATCTAAATTACAACAAGAAGATAAACCAAATCTATCTTCTCTCATTTTTCTAAATTTTAAGTCAGCAAAAGCTTGCTCAATATTTATCTTTTTTATGATTTCTTCATCTTTCTTTTTATTGCAAGACATATCAGAGTTTTTAAAATATTAACAGCATATCTCACAGGTAATCTTCTTTAATTTTGTTTTAGCAAAATTATAAAGCTCTAACCCTTCATTTGGACTTTGACAGTATTCTACTTTAGCTACAGCTGCATCTATTAATGTACGTATATATTTCATTTCTGCCATAACTTTTTGAAACTCTGAACTTGGTTCACAAGGTTTAACATCTAACTCACATAATTTTTTATAGTAAGTAGATAATAGCTCTGTTACTCTTAAATGATTATATTCTACATATACTTTATCATTAGGAGAAACACTATATTTTATAATATAGATACCATCTGGAATTGTTGCTCTACTAGAAGAACAACTAGAAGTTTGTAGTCCCAATGCACACGCTGTTAAATTCAATCTTCCAAAACCTTCCCATTCTCCATCATTATTTTTAGATACAACTGTCTCAATAATTTTAGGATTATTATATCCAGGAGCAGTTATTGATAGCTCAGGACAACTTACACCTAAATTGCTTGTATAATCACTTGTATCAACAATAGGAAGTATTTCACAATTAGAACTTGCTGGTATATCTAGACTTAAAATATGTTTAGCTGCCATAAGTTTTCAATTTATTATATACAATACTCAATAATAATATACAAAATTTTATACACTAAATGAAATAAAAAAGGGGTAGAATTTAATCCACCCCTCCTTTAATTGTGTATATATAGTGTTAACTATTAAATGTCACCACCTTTTTTAACTAGATCTGCTACAGATGTTACAGGTCCTGAACCATCAAACTTCTGTACATTTGCATCTTGTGCTAATGCTAACCAGTCAGCATCTAATGATGTAGTTGCTGCAGAAGCACCAGTACATGGAACATATAATCTGTATACATACTGATCATTATCAAATACTCCAGATGGGTTGTTAAATCTTGGAACATTGTGTACTAAGTGATATACTCTGTATTTACCTGTACATGGAGTAGCAGTAGCATCTCTACCTACCTCATCAACAATACCAGACATTTGCTCAATTTCTCTAAATCTTGCAGAGTCTTTGTTTCCTTGGTTGTAAGGAGATTGTCTGTATCCTTCAGTTAAAAGAATATCTCTTGCAGCAGTTTCAGCTGAAGTTCTTCTTTGCTTAAATTCAGTTTCAGACTCAATAACATATCCTTGACAAGCAACACATGGATTACCTACTTCATCTTGTAAATCAATAGATGCTTTAAGACCTCCCATTAAATAGAAATCTCTAGTATCAAATGAACAAGAAGAGAATTGAGTTTGTAATTCACAACTAGTTTTAAGTGTAATAGTAACTTTGTATAGTGTATCTACTAACCAAGTACCATCACCATTAATACCAGCTGCACCACCTGCATAAATTGCATTTTCTTGCGCAAGAGTTGGATCAGCATAAGCAGCACCACCCACAGATTGTGTTAATTTAGCTGTACCAAAATTCTTTAAGATTGGATCATTATTAAATTGATCTCTTAAGTTAGCAGCAACAATAGATGGAGCAATACCTGATTTACTAGTAGATTGCTCAACACAACACATGTCTACACCATTAGCTGGATGTGTTAGTGCAGTACCACCTGCATTTTTTTGACCATCTTGTAACATTGGAAGTGATCCAGATAAAGAAGCATAAGCATTGTGATTCAATAATCTTAATGCTGCAGTACCTTTAATATCTACTCTAAAAATTGGATCAGAACCACATGGGAAGCAAGATTTATTTGCTGCAGTAGGTTTGATAATAATTTCAGCAGTAGCTGCAGTTTCATCATTACATTCTGAAATCCACATATCAGAGATATATTTCTTTAGAATCATTTTTGATTTAATTGACTCTTTATATCCACCATGACCAGGATTGTTTCCAATCTTGTCATTAGCCATAAAAGAACCAGTAGCAATATAAATACCGCCATTTGTTCCTGCAACGCCAGCAGCGTCAAGAACTTTGTAGTCTGCACCAAGAAGAGCTACATTCCCAGTAGTTAAATCCTGAGATGCTTTAGTAGTATCTTGGTTGTGCGTCTTTGCTAAGAAAGCTTTGCAAAACGCATGATTAAAATAAGCCATAATTTCTTTTTTTAAAAGTTAATAAATATTGATATATAGTTGTATCATAGTGATACATTAATAATATACAAAATAAAAATGTATTTACCTCATATATTAATTATTTTTTTCTGCACTTGCTGAACCTCTAACATATTGATTTATATCATTTATATCACCTGCAATTACTGATACTGCTTCATCAATAATTAATTCAACAACATCATCTTTAAATTCACATTCAACATCTACAGGTGATTGCACTAATGTATATGGATCAACACAACCTTCTATTTGAATATTTCTAGGTTGTCTATAATATGTTAAAGTAGGATTAATAATATCAAAATCTCTTTTGTATACTCTTAACCTATTACCTTGTATAGTACAATATGTTTCTCCCCATTCAAAATCAGGTCTTTTAAGAGGATCTCTCATTATAAGATCTACATTAGCTTCTTCTGAAAGATATACCGTCATATCTCTTCCTTTTGATCTTAAACCAGAAGCAGTTTTAATTTTCTCTGCAGGACAGCATTCTGAGATAGCTTCAACTGTCATTCTTTTGTATTCAAAATAATCATCAGGAAAAGATGTAGACTGTATATATGTAGGTTGATTAACAAATGCAAAACTAATATCTCTTAATAAAGGTTGGAGATCATCAATTCTTCTTTTAGACATCTCATCTCCTTCTTTATACATATTATTACCATGTAATTGTCTTCTACACCATTCAACTTGTGCTTTATTAAATGCCTCAACAATCTGCCAGCACTCTATGTTATCATAGTCATTACTAGCTATTTTATTAAGCCTTTGTCTAAATTTTAATTGTAGTGTAGTATTATTCATAATTACATTGTCCAGTAATATTCAACTTGACTTTGAATAGATGCTAAATGTTCTTCATTTAACGGGTTCTTTAAAAACTCAACACATGAATCAGATGATTTACCAAGCTTAACACTTCCTAAATAAATCCATCCATCTGCTTTATTTGTAATAACACCATATGCACTAGCATCTTTAATAATAGCTTTCAACTTTAAATCTTCCATAGAAAGTCTTGAAGTATCTAAGAACATTTGTGCTGCTCTTCTTTGATTTCTATCATGACCATCACCATGAATAAATGCATCCATATTTTCATAGATTACATCATGCGCAGTTGAATTATTATATTGTGTACTATTAGCATCACAAACTTTTGCAACATAAAATAATTTTTTATTTTCTGAATCAAACATAGTTGTTAGTGCTGCTAAAGCTCTATTTCTTAATTTAGATAATTCTGTTCTTGTACCAACAGTATCTTCTAGTTTATCTAAATAAAATTTACAACCTGGTGTTCCTTTTGCTGTTTTTAAATTTGGTGCAACAATAGAAAAGCCACCTGCTTCAATTGCATATAATTTTATTAGATCATAAGGATCTGTTGAAGGATCTAAATAAATTGGATCATTACCTACTCTAATGCTAATTTTTCCCCAGAATTCATGATTATCATGTCTAAGTAATTTTACTTTATTCCAAAACTCTGGATCTTCTGGATCAATTATATTAGCTGCAAGATCTCTTTCAAGTACTGCAACAGCCTTTCTAATTTCATTTATTTTTGCTACTCTCTTTTGAGGAGGTAGTTTCTTTATTTCAGGAGCAAATTCATTTAAGCCTGTAACATATCTTTTAATACCATTGATTTCAAGACATGATAATTCTTCTTCATGAACTACACCTTCAAAAAGTGACATACCATAATTTTCAAGACCCATATTTTCATTGGATCCATCAAAAAAAGTACGTATTGCAATTGATTGATTTTTACCTTCTTGATATTTTTCAATCATTGTTATTTCAGTAATAGGTTCTACTGGTGTTGTAGTATTCTCTATTACTTGTTCTGTTGGTTTAATGTTTTGTTTTTTAGCCATCTTTAAATTAATTATTGGTTTATAGTTTAAAAAAAAGATATTGGGGAGAGTTTAATTACCCTCCCCATTATCAAAATAAATATTAGAATGATCCTCCTGTTATTGGATTCTTCATTACAATTTTAAGAACCTTAGTTGGGTCTTTTACCCATACTGAAGGCATAGTTTGTGTCATCATTACACGGTATCCATTAAAGTTACCTGATGATGCAAAACCTTGAGTTCTTCCCATATAGTCCATAGTACCATTTTGGTAGAACCATTTTAATGCATTATCCCAAGATAATTTCAATAAGTGAATATTGTCATTACCAGACTCAGTGATGTCAAAGATAATAAAGCTGTATGAGCTTAATGGTCTTCCATCAATAAGTGGATTCTCAATGTCATTAGTATGTAGGTTATCAAATGCAGGATTCAATACAAATCTTACGTTTGCCAAGAAAGGAATTACATAAGAAGTGAATGCATATCCAAAACCTAAGTCCATTCCACTACCAGTTACCATACCAATTTGATCAGTATTAGTTACATAAGCAGTTCCTAGACCTGCAGCTTCTTTAGCAATTGCATCATTAACAAGCTTCATACCACCAATACCAGTCTGAACAATTAATGTTCTTTGTGGATCTGGTCCTTCTAATTCAACTTTACCTTGGTAGAAGTTGTAAAGCTCAGTTTTAAACATATCTAAGCTGAAAGAAGACTTGTTATAGATTCTCTTGTAAGAGTTGTCTAATTGCTTCCAAAGACCAACTGACATTCTGATGTCATCTGGACCGTCTTGTCTAACTCTACCACCGTGACCCCACATTAAGTAAGTTTCAATGTCACTAGCAATTTTGTTAAGGTGTGCTGCTTCTAAGTTAGTTAAGAAAGTTCTAGATAATGAACCATTATCAAATGCTCTCTTCACGTAATCAGCACCCATGATCTCTACCATGCTCTCTAAAGAAGATACAGAAGGATCAACGTCTTGGTCAAATGTTCTCCAAATCTCAGTTACAGGAATAGAACCGTCAGCATTCATTCCTCCTTTAAGCATTAAGTCTGCTCTTGAAGAAACTGAATAGTGAACGTGTGCTTCAGCTCCTCCTACAAAGTTGTAGAATTCTCTGAAACCAGTTCCTGTTTGAATATCTGAAAATCTTTCACCGTACTCACCTCTTGCAGAACCTTTTCTAAAGAATTTAGTTCCTGACTTAAGGTATTTGTCAGCTAGACCAGCAGTGTTATCATTGTTTACAAGTTGTACAGTATAAACAAATCCGTCACCTGAAGGAAGAATATCATCCGCAGTAACGTAAAGTTCTTTACCATTGTACTTGTCATAAGTAATAATATCACCGTGACCAAATGCTCTCTTACTTAAAAGAATTTTAAAAGTTTTACCATCTATACCTCTAACTGTTCCATCAGCGTCAGTGACACCGTCAATTTTACCTAGAGAGTAAGGAAGGTCTTGTGCAATAGGAGTTTGCCATTTATACTCACCACGTGCATTGTCAACCATAATTGTATTCTGTCCACCAAATGAAGCTAACTGATACAAAGGCATTTCAACCTTTTGTGTCATTGCCCACAAATCAACAGGACCCATATCCATAGGTTCTGCAGATCCTAACATTGCTGTTAAGTGGTAAGAATCAACATGAGAACTAGCTTTGTAGTTTGTATCTCTTAGGAAAATCCCATTATTTAATACTGGAGTTGCCATAATTGATTATTGTTTTAAAGTTAATATTAATTTAATTAGTTTATGTATTCTATTACAAAAGTTATATCTCCTGCTGATGCTACCGCAGTTACCATCTTAATTGCAAAATCAGATTCTTCTGTTATAATTGCACCTGTAACTGTTGATGTTTCTGCATCACCATTCGCTGCAAATGTACCACCTGCAAATGTTGCAACTTTTACAGAATCAGTACCATCTGTACCTTCTGCATAAAGCTCAAGACCACCACCTGATCCTGCTAATGCTGTTTTACAAAAAGCACCAACACGTAGTATTTGTGCACCTTTTGGAATGAAACCTGTATCTGCTAATGCTGTAGTTGCTGAAGTTGAACCAGCACCATCGTCTGCAAAGACATATTTACAGGTAACCGTATGAATTTTTGGATTTTTTGCCATGATTTAAAAATTTAGTTTAGTTAATAATTAATTGTTTATTGTTAAATTCTTTTAAAAATATTTTTATTACCTCTTGGTAATTTTCTTGTTTGTCTTTTTTGAGGTGTTTCTTCTTGTACAGCTGCAGCATTTGCTCTATTACTTTGTGCTGTTTTAAGTTTTCTAACTGTTTTTTCAACAGCTTTATTTTCACCTATTTTCATAATGTTAGCTTTGTATCCTTTTGGATCAGCAAGCAACCATAATGCTTCAGTTACAATACTATAGTTTGGTTCAACAAACTGATACTTTTCTAACAAATGACCTAACAAGTTTGTATTTTGTCCACTAATTGAAGGATAAGCTGGATTAACTAAACCATTATATAAGAAGGATTGAACTTTCTTATCTACTTTAATATCACCTACTTTACCATCTTTAAGTGTGTTATATACATTTTGCATATAGTTTTGAGAAGCTTGTTGTTGTTGTTTTTTCTTCATGTCTTGTTCTTGAAGTTTTCTAGCAACAACTTGCTCTTGCATTTTATCTAATTTAGGTTTAAACTTCATGGCTTGTTGCTCTAGTTTTCCTAAATCAGACCATACTTCAATCTCTTCATCAATTTCTTCTTGTGTTCCGTAACCAGTTGCAGATAAATATTCTCTAATTATGTGCTTCTGATCTTTCACTTCTTTTACATTGAGATCTCTTGTTTCTTCAACAACTGATAATGCTTTAAATATTCCTTTAAGATCAGTACCTCCATCTGCAACATATCTTGCTGCAATTTGAAGTTCCTGTGGTAAACTGTCAAAGAACTGTTTTGGAGTTTCTCTTCTTACTGCATTTGCTCTTTCATCTAAATTAGCCTGAATAAGCTCTTGCCAATCTTTTGCAGTATAGTCTTCTAACTCCTTTCCGTCATCAAAAGCTAAAAGTTTTTCTTCATCAATTAACTTTTTGAAGACATCTGAAACTCCGCTGATTGGTTTTCTACCTCTCTTCTTTGTTTCAGTTTCTGCTGTTACTTCTTCTTCTTCTTGATTATCTCCTAAGATTTCATCAATCTGATCAGGAGTAACAGTTTCTTTCTTTTCTTTTTTCTCCTCAACTACTTCAGACGTTTCTTCTGTAGCTTCTGGTTTTTCTTCTTCTTTAGTTTCTTCAGCTACTGGTTTGTCAATAAATGACATGTCAACATCTTTTTTTCTACTAAATACGTTAGGTTTTTTTGATTCTTCTTCCGGTAATGTTATTGACTCCGCACCTGGAGCTCCGTTAAAAATTTCATCAAGGTTTACCTCTACCTTTTCTACTTTGGTTTCTACTGTTTTTGTTTCAGCCATAACTATTATTGGTTTTAATGTTAATGATTACATATATAATATACTAAGTTTTTTTTATTTAAACCTTAAAAATTTGAAAATCTACTAAAGTTTTTTGTAGTATATAGCTAAGTATATTATTCTTACTCTTTATCCTTGTCTTTTGGGGATTTTTGAACATCATATTTATTCTTATTCTCTCTAGCAATTTCTAGATTTGTAGCTGCAATATCACGTTGAGTTTGTAATTTTTGTCTATCAATATCCATTTTTGCTTGACTCATAGAATCTCTTCTAATTGCTTCATCTCTTTTGAAGTCCATTTGCTCTCTATACTGCTCTCTTTTTTCCATATCTTGCATTGCATCACGGAAATCACTTTGCTCATTTTGATCAATATCAGTTTGTGCACCATAACCAGCAGCTCTAATTTCTGCAACCATAAGATCATTTTTACGTTCTTCAGCATTTTGTGAAGCTTGGAACTCACGTTCAGCAGCTTTTTCTTTAGCTTGTGCTTCAATTTGTTGCTGTTGCATTTGCTGTTGTTGTTGCATTTCTTGTTGTCTTTGAGCTTGTTGTTTTTCTTCAGCACCTTTAAGAATGTTAGAAACTTCTGCAATTGAGTCAGCTTTAATAATACCACCAAGATCAAATATACTTGCGCCTGATGTGTTATTAGTCATTGCTAATTGTTTAAGTTGATCTAATATAGATCTATGATTTGTTCTTGTTGTACAGAAAATATTAAAATCTCTCATTAATAATTCTGTACCATTTATTTGGAAGTTTACTTTTTCAGCTTCACTAGAAATATAATTTAATCTAACACTAGGCATTTTACTATGGTAGTATTGTGATAAGTCAGTTCTCATCTGATGTACCCTTGGCATAAGATTATCTGAGTGTTGTATAAAGTACATTTCTGTTTGTGCATATGATTGATTCATAGCTTGTGTTACACCTGTAGCTGTTTGTTGAGCAACTGGTGCACCTAATCTTTGTGGATTAACACCAATAGCATCAAAAGCTTGTTGCTTAAAATGATTGGCTAATTGTATTCTTGACATTAATCTTCCTGACTGTTCAAGATTTAATGTCTGATAATGATTAAAGTTTGTAGCATTTTCTGTGTTTGTTATAGAAGTATCTAATGGTAACATACCAAAGTCCTTCATAGCTACATATGCTTTTGCCATATTATTCTTACCCCAATCTTCTCCCATTGAGTGACGTGGTAATGCATTCTGATCAAACATAATTACAGTTCCTAGTTCATCTACTAGTATATCTGCAATTTGATTATTAACCATATTGTATCCTACTTGATATGGTTTCATTAAGTCTACTAAAGAAGTAGATCTCGTATTTCTATCTGAGAATACTCTTCCCTCAATAGGTAGTTTACAACCATAAAGATTGTTATCTCCTTTAAATTGAAACTGTACTCTACCTGGTTTCTTTTTATTTATACCTAAGTATATTGGATCAAAATCAGATGACATTTCTGTTCTCCAACTATGTGGTAAGTTTCTACCTATTTTTACTCCACCCCATACTTCATTAATCCATATCCAATCTACATGTTCTCCTTCAATAAGATTATCTTTTGTTTTCTCTTTGAATAGATGCGTATTATAAATAGGTTTGTGTGACTGTTTCCAGTTTTCATCAATAATTAATTGTTCTACTTCACCATCTGGCATAACTCTAGTTAAATGCCCAACCTTTCTTTGAGTCTTCCAATAAATTGTAGATACTCTTAAAAGATCAGTGTTACCATATGATGCAAGATCTTCACCTTCACCTAAGATTTGTGATACAATGTCACCTCCACCACCTGGAAACTTATTCCAGTTACTCATAAACTGTCTATATCCTAATGAAGGAGATTGTGTGTTCCATTTATGAGATTTTGTAGGATCATAGAATGAACCATCATTTTGAACTGGTTGATTCATATAAATTGCAGATTTAGCAGGATGTATTGATTCTAATGACTCTAATTGTTTTTTAGACATCAAGTAACCATAACTATCAATAACATCTGATATTGTCATCATCTCACACTTACCTGCATAATTAGATTCTGAAATATATCTTGTGTCTGGAGACTTTTGGTAGAACGTTAATACTGGATTCCATAATTCTACTTTATAGTCATCTTCCATCATTTTAAAATGCCAAAATTCTCTATCACATATAAGCATGTCACGGAATCCTCTTTCTTCTAATTCCTGCATTTTAAATCTTTCTTCATCAACTCTTAATTGATGACTAGCCCATTCTTCTACTAAGCTTCTATAATCTTTTTGAAAAAATTCTTCTATTTCAGGTAATGATTTTAATTGTTCTGGTGCAAGAGCTTTTTGTGCTTCTTCTCCTGAAAGATCAAGACCTTGTTCAATTAACTTTTGTTGAACTTGTATTGCAGCATCAGCTAATAGATTTTCTTCAATCATAGATCTTTTCTGTTCCATCATTTCATTATATGATAGATCATCTACAGCTCTAAATTGAACTTTATTAAATCTTTTAGAAAATTCTCCTGAGAGAACGTTAATTACGTTTGGGATTATAGGATAGAACTTCAACTCTAATGCTGAGTTGTCTTCTTCTGTTAATACATCAATAAGTTCTGAATATTGATTATTCTCTTCAATAATATAATCTGTCTTATCAATGATACCTTTTGCTAGCTTATAATTCTTTAAAAGTTTTCTGGCATTTCTTCTTAAGAACTCCATACCTTGTTCTTCAAGCCAATCTAAATTCCATGCAGCCCAATCATTAGTTTTACGTTTTGCAGATAAAAACTGTACAGGTTGAGTTAAACTTGATGTAGCCGGGTATCTAGATTCTTTGGCTTTTGCACCATTTTTTAATTGAAGAGCGTTAAATACTTTCATTATTTATTTCTTTATATAATAGATGATACTAATATCACCACATGTTGTAGAAGTTGTCCAGTACTTTTTCATTTTATATTTTTAAAAGGTGACTTTCTAAATTTTTTACTTCCATTATTCTTTTTACCCCTCCCTAAATTCTTAAAAGGGCTCATAGATAATTTATACAAATTTCTTGAATTATCCAAGTTATTTGCTGACTTATCCAGTTCTTTACGTTTTAAATAGCCTCTATTAGACTGTTGAACCTTAGCAAATGCAACTAATGCAGAAAAAGCTACAAGTCTATCCACGTTTAATCCAGGATAATATTGTGACATTTCTGTTAACAACATTGGATCAGGTATTCTATCTATACCAAATGTTTGTGATATTACTTCTCCATTATCATCTAAATCCTCATCTATCACTTCTCTAATATATTCTATTGCATAAGATATTAAATGATTTTTAAATAATGTTCCTGTATTTTTCCAACCATACTCTTGATATACAGTTCTGTTTGAGCCAAGATCTTTTAAAAATAATACTTGCTGTTTAGGTACAAGATATTTTTGTTTTCTTTTAGCAATCATATGTTGTATAAATAAAGATATATTGTTCTCAACAATAGTCCATGCTTTATACCACTCTATAATCATTTCTAATTGCTCATGAGTTTTATTTATATCATCATATCTACCACACCATGATGCTACTATTTTATCTTTTTCTATAAATGTTTCAGATCCATCTGGTGTTTCTCTTGTAACCTCTACTGGATTTTTATAAACAAATATACTACACAATGAATCTGATGTAGTTGTTTTACCTTCTGATACAGGGTCAATAGATGCATAGTATGTACCAAAGTCTGGATTCTTAATTGGTCTTTCCCATACTACAAGTGATCCAGTTTTATCTTCCATCTTTTTCTTTACAGGAAAAGTAGATATAGGTAATTTTTTAGTTCTTTTTGCTGTTATACCTTTTTGATCACGTTCTAGTTGTATAAACTCATAAGAATATTCTTTATCTTCAATCTTCTTTAATTGTTTAGCAATAATACCTTGTGGAAATATAGATGCTTGTCTATAAGCAAAAGCTTCTGCAATATTAATAGGTTTCTGTGATATACGTAATTGATATTGTTCTGGTGCTAAATCTTTTTCCCATTGACCTCTTTCATCTTTAATAGCTTGCAAAGCTTCTTTTATTTGTGAGTTACCGTATTTATCAATATAAGGGGGCATAGACCACTGTTCTGGTATAAATAGACCTGCAATACCAAAACCACCTTTATCATCCATTAGATCTGTTTCTACAGCGTATATATCATTTGATTGTGGATTAAGTATCATTTCCTTTAGAGGATTACACTGATCAAGATCACCCACAGATCCTGCAGCTATAAACATACCGGTAGTAATCATACCAGATGACATGGCTGGTCTGATATACTCATAAGTTTGATCCATCTTTGGAGCAATACCAGCCTCTTCATGAAAGAAGTAAGTACAAGGTCCACCTACACCTGTTGTTGCATTTTTTTCAAAAGATGCACCTTGTATTTTAGACATAAGTCCTTTGTTAGTTTTTCTATTATTTATTCTTACTTCTATCTTCTGTTCCCATAGCAATACCTTCTCAGGTGTACATGGTCTATACCAAGCTGTATGTTCATTAAGGAATGTTTTATATTCATCTAAAAACTTCCAAGAACCTTTATCATTAATATAATCTTTTAATGAAGCACCCATTTTACATATAGACCCTTCTTCAAACCAGAACTGATTTAAAAGTTTTGCCATATGAAAATATGATGAAGCTATCTGTCTTTTCTTTAAGATAGCAGCATGCTTATAATGTAATTCTGCAAGTAGTTCATATAAGGCCATATGATATTGTGCATCTCTAACTTTTGCAAAACCATACTTCTTTTCTTCTTTATCAAAGATTGGTAAGAAGTTTAACCACATGTAATAATCTCTAGTTAAATAAAATATATTCTTCTTACCATGGTATAGAACACCCTCTCTGCATTTATGTTTTTGATCTTCCCAATATTTTATATAATCTTTTGATCTAAATGGTTTATCACAGTAAAAACCATTCTTGTTAAATATAGTAGCTTCATTATTAAAAAGCAGAGCAGTCTCATCAAATTGATACTGCCCTGGCTCTTTAAATAAAGTTAAAATATATTTAGTAAAGTCTTCTCTTGATTTAAAATCAGTTGTAGTCCATTTACCATCTTTGTATGTAGGTACAATTTTATACATCTTGTATTGCCCATATATCTTGTTGTCTTAACAAGATATGATCTTCATCCATGTGGTTTACTTTTACCGGTTGAATAAACTGATTGAATAATACAACTTCACCTTCATGTATACCTTCTACATCTTCTCCTACAGAAACAACTGTACCTTTATCTTGTTTTTCTTGTGAAGATTCTGGAATATATATTCCTGTATTACCATAAGTTTCTTCTGATTTGTGTTGTTTAATTAGGAGTCTATCTCCTACTGGTCTAATTTTACTCATTTTATTTTAGTTTTAATTTACATTTGATCATAAGCCAAGCCTTGTCCACCACGCACTTGACTTTTTTGTTCATCTTTCATATCATTATATGCACCTTTGAATGATTGTCTTATTTGTTCAAACTTAGCTGCAGTATTTACTAATGATGTTAAATTACCATCTCTACCATGTTCTATGGATGTGGTTTCCATATATCTTGCTAATCTATCTAACATTGTCTTTATACCTTTATATGCTCTATACGTAGGTGTATGATAAAGATCTTCACATAATCTTATAGCATTTCTGATTGTTTCATCTTCTGGTGATTCTTCTAAACCTACCTCTTCTATAATTAAATCTTCTTTTTCATGCTCAGGCATATTAAAAAATGGATTCATATCAGGATCTGGACATGTCATATAAAATACAAATAAATATATTTCCATATATGTATCAGGATACTTATCCATAATACCTTTAAGTGATTTAATAGAATAGCAATGTTCTGATGGTATTACTTTACCATTTTGTACGTCAAATAGTTTTACTAGCATTGTGGATTATCTTTTAACCACATTACAAGACTATTAATCTCATCTTTTAAATATGGTAGTTCATACATTTTAATTTCTTTAATAATTGGTTCACCCTGATCATTATACTTAGTGATAGGATAACCATGCTCATTCTCACCTTCTTTTTCAAATGATACATGTTGTATTTGTAATTTACCTATTTTTAATTTAGGATTATGTTTTTTAATTATATATGCATATAAGCTAAGTTGTAAATTGTAATGGTTTAAATTACAATCATCCAAATGTGAGACAGGATTATATAACTTTGATGTTATACCTTCCCAATTTGTAAATCCTTTTTCTTTGATTTCCTTATTAGTCTTATAATCTAATATATTTATTTTTCCATTTACAATAGTAACTAAATCAGCTTGTCCACATAAACCTAATGATTTAAGATATACAAAATGTTCAGGATATACACCATCTTTTATTTTTTGATCTGGAGCTATCTTAATACCATTATCATCTGTTATAGGTCTTATAATAGGTACTTCAACACCATCTCTTTCAATAGTATTAAACTCACATAAATTTTCTTCTCTTTGATTATGATACCAATTACCTAATTCTATTGCTCTTGTAGTTTCATTATTCCAAGCATCAGTAATTTCTTTTGGTGTCATTCCGTACCATTTAGATCTTTTATTCTTACTTGATTTTACAGCTTGAGATTTAGCATCAAATTTAGGTTTAAACAAGCCAATAAAACTAGTTACACTAGTCCATTTAATTTGATCTTTTTCTAATTGCTCATCAAGGCTTTCATACACATGACCTTTTTCTCTAAATATTACTGGCATCTTTATTGTTTTTATGTTTATCTCTTATTTTTTTATTTTGTTCTTCAGCTCTTCTTTTTATATCTGCTCTATGCTTATCAGTTTCTTCCATGTTTAAATAAATCTGTTTTTTTAATTCATTTTCCATTTCTTCTGGCATAATAGCTTTCCATCTTCCTTTTGGACAATCAGCTGACATTGCTCTTATTTTAAGTGCAATACTACAACCGCAATCTGAACAACATGGTTGTGTACCATTAACAGCACAACTAGAACCTTCTTTATCCAAAAACGGACAAACAGAACATTCTAACCATCTCATTTTAGCAATAGCTTCTACATCATCTCTTTTAAAAATTTTATTTTTAATACCTTCAGCAATTTTATCTAAATTACCTAGGGCACCTAATAATTTATTTATTCTCATTTTTAAACTTTTTTTTATTTTTTATGTTTTCTTCTATTACTTCTAACAAGTCTTCCATCTTTTGTAATTTTTCTTTTACAGGTACAGACTTGTCATATCCTTCAAAAGTCATTTTTTGTAGATTACCTAAAATGTCTTTGTTTTTCTTTATATGTTTTTTTAGTTTACCAACTCTTATAGAAAAAGTTCCTAAGTTAGGCAAATGTATTTTTGGATGATTAAGTTCAGATAATTCTTTTCTAACTTTAGCATAAAAGAAATAAATAAAATCTTTAACTAAATCTTTATGTACTTCTGCTTCTTCAGCAATATCATCATAAAATTTTTTATAGTTCTTCGGATTCAACACCTAATATCTTATATTCTAAAAACAATGGACCCTCAATCTGTATATTCATAGCTGGATTAATAGTTATTGTTTTTTTATTATTACCATTCTTAACAATCAGACCTTTTTTTTCTGCTTTTGTTATAGCATTTCTACAAGACTGTGCACTTTTAAATACACCACCTTCTGAAACCATATTACAAAATTTAGTCATTTCAATATTACCTGACATAGCTAATAAGTGTAAACAATTTAGATCTGATAAACTAATTTGTATATCATTAAAAAAGCAATAAGTAAGTATTTGAAACTTTATAGCTTCATCAATACTTACTTTTGCCCTTTTATCTACTTTATTTACTAGAGCCATGTTGTTGGTATATCTTCACTTTCAATAAGTGTATATGTAAAACTATTACTCCATGTATCTCTAGCTTTTCTCATGATCTTCATAAATTTAGTCCAATCATCATTAGCTGCAATAACTTGACAACCTGCAGACCATTTATCTACTTGACTAGATTTTTTACCTGCATACTTAGTTGCTCTGTGTATATTAATACCAAATAAACCTGTATCTGTATTTTCAGTATTTAAATTATATACATCATCTCTATTATTGTCTCTATACACTGTTACTGGTCTACACTGACCTAAAGCTTCATATCTACCTTGATGCTTTCTAATCTTGTGAGAACCTCTGTATTGTCCTGGTTTTAGTATTGCTGTACCTTTACTTTCTACTATAGGACTATTCATATAATGAGTTCCAGGATCAGTAGTACAATCAAATTCATGATACTGCCATTCACCATCAATCTTATAACATAAAGTCATAAGATCATCAAAAGCATTTGTTACCTTATCCTTAGTTAGGGAGTTTCTTACTCCTACTATATTGACATTATAGTCACCGTTTTCAAAAAACTTATAATTTTTACGTTCTAAAGCACGTCTTATATGATCAACACTATACACCATTTGCTTCACGTTTTAAAGTTCTTTTAATTTGCCTTGCTGCTTCTGCACCATCAGCATTTGCATTAAATTCTGCTCTCATTTCATTTGAATCTTCTCCTTCTTCTTCAGTTGGAGTAGCCATTGTTTGTGCAATAAACATTTGAGCTTGTAGTCTTTCAGCACGTGTTTTCTCAATATCTCTAAGTAATTCTTCATACTTTAATTGAGTTTCTAAATGGGGAATGTTATCTTTGTAAAATTGTGTAACTTCCTTTCTTTTTGCATCCATTTCTTTTTTAGATGCTGTTTTAGGATCAATATCCTTCACTTTTGTTTTTGTTGCCATAGCAATTTTAATTTTTAATTAATAATGGCAAATATATATAAAAAGTTTAAATAAAAAAAGTTTAAAGCATTTTTTTTAATGATACCCGTTTAACATCTCTAATAGTTCATTTATTGCTTGATGTCTATGAGAATCTTTTAATGTTGTTTTAAAAACATATTGAGATGGAATAAGTTTAGACATATCATGAAAAGCTGAGTGTTGTTTGTCTTTTAAATCTATTTGATATGAATCACCACAAAAAATCATCTTAGATTCTTTACCTAATCTTCCAATACACATTGCTAGTTGTGATTTTGTTAAATTTTGGTATTCATCTACTATTACTACTGAGTCATCAAAAGTACGTCCTCTAAAGTGTGCAAGTGATACCAATTCTATTTTTTCTTCCTTTTCAAGTTTCTGCAAGATTAAAGGTTTGTTATATACCTTACGCATGTTAGATCTAATAGGAACTAACCAAGGTTCCATCTTTTCATGCTCTGATCCTGGTAGAAATCCATTATCTTCTGTAGATACTGTAGGTCTTGTTATTATAATTTTATTTACTTGCCTTTTGAATAAAAGATCAAGTGCTATCTGGACAGCAAGTAATGTCTTACCACTTCCAGCATTTCCTACTACAAAGTTATAAGGATGTTTTAAAATTTCTGTCTTAGCCTTTTTTTGTTCTGGTGAAAGGCTTAATGAAAACCTAATACTCCCTTTTGGAGGAGTCTTTTCTTTATTTGTCATAGATGATTTATTTACCTTTAATTTTCTCAAATGAGCTTATACCAAAGCTCCCAAGAGTTACAATAACAAATGAGTTGTATATAACTTCATTTATTACAAGCTCCATTCCACACCATCCGGTAATAAGATCACATATAGCAAATATTACCATTAGTATAAATGAAGCAAAGCCTACTACAGCTTTTTCATTGATGTCATTTTCATCTTTAAATAATTTCCACATATTAGCACTTCCATTTTTTTCTTGCAAGACAAGCTCTTTTCTTAGGAGTCTTTCTGCAATCAATATTAAATTTTTTAATCTGGCCTAAGTTTCTAGCACAAAAAGATCTTTTACGTGGACCCCCTCCTGGTTGTGGAGCTTTAAGTTTAGATCCAGTCTTTCTATTGATCATCCTACGCCCCTTAGCAGTAAGACCACCAGATTTACTTTTACATCCATTCTTTATGGAGCATCCTTTCATAGCTCCTTTCTTTTTGCTTGCCATAACTATTTCTTTTTTCTTTTTTTCCAACTAATTCTTTTTGAACTAGTTTTCTTTTTAGCTGCAGATGTACATTGTGCTTTAGTTGGTCTACAAGCAGGATACGGTCTTTTAGATCCGCCTTTTGCTGACTTTCTTCCACAAGGTTTACCAGTCTTGCAGTCTATCCAACCTTTACCTTTGTTTCTACTAAACCATTTATGTAAGCTTTCTTTAGCCATTATTTCTTTTTCTTTTTAGACTTGTTGCCCCAGTTAGCAGCCCCTACCTTTCTACATCTTACTAGTGCCCCAGATGCATAAGCTGATGGCCATACACTATATCTTGATCTTACCTTATGGTAACAAGCGTCTCTTTTAGCTTTTTTCTTTTTCTTCTTTGCCATTTTATTTTCTTTTACCGCCATGATATTCCACGGCATGACCCATTTCTATTAGTTTTTCATTCAAACAACATTCCTTGTTTTCTATCAATGCATGTAATTTACCAAGTACACGTCCATATTTTCCTACCTTTTCACTTTCAACAATGAAGTATTCTTCCTCATTATCTTTTGTCAGCAAGTCAATCAATGCCTGTTTTGCTGCTAGTCCACGTTTCTTTTCTTCTAGATCACGAGTTCTTGACTCAGGAGTATTAATTCCTATCAAGCGGATTCTTTTGTGAACTGTTATATCAAACCCCAAGTCAATGATAGCATCTACTGTGTCACCATCAACTACTCTATCAAGTTTAGCCTTGTATACGTACATTTATTATATCCCTTATTTTAGCGCATTTTTCATATTCCTCAGTTTCTACAAAATACGCCATCATATTTTCTAGTGTATCTATGCTTGGCTCTTCACCAGGCTCATGCGCACATATTGCGTGCATTGCGTTTGGATCATCAGACTTCTTATCAAGTAAATCCTCTAAAGTCTTATTACCAGTTATAATCTTAAATGAGTTTCTAAACGCTGCATCTATTATCAATTCCTCTACATGCATCCTTTGTGAGAGTGTTAGACCATCCATTCCATCCATGTCATCAAATGAGTCATAATTGTCCATCTATTTTATTTTTTAAGTGTTAAACAAACCTTTCTATAAAGGATCTATGTATACTATAATATACTAAAAATTTTTGGCCTATGGAAATTTTGTATGTGTTAAGTTGTGAAAAGGTTTTACTGATCAGCTCCCCGTCTTATCATTGGGCAATATCCACCCCCTATGTCAAAGTGTGGATCAATTAAAACCAAAAAAAATGACAAAGTCAATTTTTTTCCACAAGATAGTAAATAATACTATCATAGTAAAAACTGCCGTGCTAGGGACTAAAAAGTCCACTATCAACGGTGTAACTGTCTATGACAGAGAACAAGGCTCCGTGACCTACGGTCTACTATGCCTTATGGATGAATCAGGTAATTCCCTTGACCCATCCACTCTTGGTCTTAAGAAGAACCAAGAGATTAAGGGATTCCAGTTGTCATCTAATCCGGTCCTTGACCAGGAAACAGATGAACCAACTGGTATGTACTGGGCAGAATCTATCTAAGATTCTGTTTAGTACTTGCTGTAACTCTGCATAGCTACGTTACATCCACACTACTATGCACAGTTACACTAACACTTAATACAATTGAGTGACAAAAAAATTAATTGTGTGCATTAAATTGTGTGTGTGAGATCTTATTTCCCACATATTACCACTTTAATCCACAACTACAACTGTTAATCACAGTAATATATAATATAGCTATAATGACAAGGTTTAAGATGTGAGAGTCATCTATTGGCCTCTTGACCACTCAGCCGTTAGATTCGGTAATAGATAGAGACTTGTTGTTATAGCCTATATTATATTTATGTTCTCTCTCTATAGGATGAGCATATATGTATCCGCAATATTAAAAAATAGAAAGGCTGTACTATTAGTCAATTTCATAACATTGGCAACAGCGTATTCCTAAGCAAGAAGATAAACTGCTTTAATATAATACACCATCATTTGAATAGGCAGTATTGGGTTGGTCATTACTGTAATACCATAGTAAGTCCTTATCGTGAAGGTTAGAACCATCTTTATATATTGAAAAATATAGACGTACTCTTGCAAGATTAAAGATGGTTTGCAATTTAAACTTGATGAGTGACAGTCTGCTAGTGTAATGAAGCATAACAGAGTAGCAATCTCTGAGGACAGGGAGATGGAGAAATCCATACAAATGCCCAAATAAAAACAAGACCTGCACTAGTGTCACTCATCATTTATTAACTCAAACTTTATTATTAACCATTAAATTACTATTATGAAAAAGAAATTTAACTGTAGACTAGGTGTTATACCATTCATTGGTGTAGGATTTGGCTACCAAAAGAGAAGTAAGTCAATAGATTTTATATTGTTATTACCTTTTCTTGACATTGAACTCACGTATAACTTTAAAAAATCTAGACTATGAACAGATTTAAAAATTTTAATCCACCAGCAAAGATTCTTGTTGCATGGATTACAGCAGTATTTGCCACTTTAATAAGTGGTTTATCTTCAATCTTATTGATTGAATGGTTACAACCTCATCCTGATACATCAAAAACTATATTCATGACATTGTTTTGGGTATACTTAATTGTATCATTAGTGTGGTTGTTTGATGTTAAAAAGAAGTATAACCAGTGGCAGACATGGAAATTCTGGACACAAAAAAACCGTGGAAAGTGATTAACAAATTGTTAAACTTTTGGAAAAATCTATGGAAGAGGGATGCAGAGTGCATTACCTCTTACCATAGTCGTAAGATATTTCAAACTGACTGTAACAAAATAAACAAGATCCATAGAAGAATGGATGTTGTTAACGGTGATTTGGAATATGTCTGTAGTTACTTTGGTGGTGTATGTGTACAAACATACATGACCAAAGATAACTTGACTGAGATATGTTTTCATCTTGGTACTTGGAATACACCAAAGTATTTCAAACAAGCTATTAGTGATTATCTAATAGAAGTTAAACCTTTTAAGACTATGTTTGGTGATGTTGATATGGATGATTACACTTGTGAATTATTTGCAAGTTGTCATAGTATTGACTTTAAACTTAAAACTAGTAAACCTGGTATAGCTTTTATGGATAGTTACACACAACTCAAAATGATAAAAGACAATCAAGGTCTTATCAAAAGAGTTAAAGCTTTTGTAAAGGAAGGTAGACACCTTGATCCTGAGCATGAGTGCTATGACAGTCACCGTATAATGGTAGATATTTCTCATATATGAGAAACATAACAGTACCAGTATATAGTTACTAATGATTTAATAGTCAGTAATGGTTATTAAGTTTGAGTGAGAGATAGTAAGGGTAGTGTAACAGCTACTCTTACTGTCATGTTTGCACCCATAGCTCAATTGGATAGAGCAACAGCCTTCTAAGCTGTAGGTTGTAGGTTCAAGTCCTACTGGGTGTACAGTTAACTAATTAAATAGATTATTATGGTAAGAAACTTTTTAACATTTGTAAAACAGCAATGGAAATTCCTTTTTACAACATTAATCATATGTGCATTTACTATTTCAGTAGTTATATGTATGGTTTTGGCAATATTTAATCCTGAATTATTATGGAACGGAGCATAAAGCTTACTGTACCACAACTAAAGATACTATTATCTGACTTGTTTAACCAAGAAGCTGGTAAAGCAGCAGATGCAGTATTGTATATGTTGAATGATTCACAGATAGAATTATTAATGCACATTATGTCTACACCAGACTATATACTTTTAAACAAGAATCAAAAGATTAAGTTTAAACCTGATAAGTATGAATTTGATAGTGTAAACATAGATGTACTACAAGATCTAGGATTTGTAGATAAAGAAGGTTATCATTACGGCATGATAACTGGTGACACATCTTATGGTAGTGATTTTAATCCTACTTATTATAAGATGCATGTGGAGTGTGTTACTTTACGTGATAATAAACCTATATCTACAAGTGTAGAAGTATATACTAAAGATATTGTAGCAATACCTTTAGATAAATGGAAAGGTTTGGAATAGTTTCGCATGAAGTTATATCTGATCCAGAACTATCATTGATAGCAAAATGTGTATATAGTGTATACTGTATACATGCTAATAAAAGCCGTACTTGTTTCCCTAGCAATGGAACTATAGCTGATATGTTGAATGTTGGTTATAGTACCGTTAGCAGGGGTATAAAAGAGTTAAAAGATGCAAAATATATTAAAAGAGAAGGTAAAATAATAAAATTACTAAAATGAAAAAAATAATAATAATATTAGTAGCATCAGTTTTTATAGGATGTGACTATAATCCTACTGTAAATCATCAAAAATGTTTATTTTTTGGTGACACAAGAAAAATAGTAGATACTGTTTATTTAAATGATAATGGTGTGCATGTAGATTTAGTATTACCAACAGATGGAGAGTATACTTCATATGGATGGGGTGCAGCACATTTCTTTATGAACATTCCAACATGGAATGATGCAAGTTATAAAGATTACTTACATGTTTCTAATAATAGGGAAGATGTTGTAATAAGAGAAATCCGTCATTATAATAAACAAGATCACTGGATACCTGTTCTTGTAGATAAGTATCAATTAGAAATGTTACATTTAAATGTAAAAAAATCATATGTGCTTGATTCTAATGGAAATAAAATTAGAGTCATAGATACAATAAATAATGGTTGGTATTACAAAGCTAAAGGTAAGTATTCATTATTGTATACTTGTAACACTTGGACTAATGAAATGCTAAAGAAGAGTGATCTTTATGCAAGAAAAAAGGCAATTTTTAGTAAGGATATAATAAATCTTTATGATTAATATTAATAGATAGCTATACTTCTATTAATAAATATTGCTGTATCAACAAAAGTATGTATTATCACTGATAATTTTTGATATTTTTGTTAAATGATATACCAGTTACCAAATGGCAGAGTTATACATTTAAGTATTGAACAATACTTAGATATGACTGATGATGAGCTTCATGAGCTTGCCTGTCTTGGTGACCAGTATACATCTGATCCAGTAGATCCTTTCTTTAAATCTGCATTACATAGTTCAAAAACTAAAAAACAAAAAACAGATGATGGTATGTTACCAGAAGACAGAGAACAACGTCTTGATGAGATACCTGATATAGAGAAGTTCCAGGATGATTACTTTCGTCCTGATGACATTTAAATTTATTCACACTTTTTATTAATTTTTAAAACCAATTTTGACATGACTGAAAATGGTAAAGTTACTATTGTTGCAGATGACAACGGTAGTGTAATTAGAGTATCCAAAAATAATCCTGAATTTGGACACGTTAGATTAGTACAGGAAACAACTGCTATTGGCAACGGAAACTGGGTCAAGAAGCAGAGTAGAAGTACCTTGATACATGGTACTGTAGAAGACTTACAAGCTACAGGTTTAGCTGAGGCAAAAACATTGCCTGGTAAGATTGTTGTTAGAGAATCATTTGAACCATTTAGTTCAGATAATCCTGATAGAGATCTTAAAGTAGCAGGGGACACAGGCATAGTATGTGTAGGTGTTAACCCAGAGACAGGTGAAGTAGACTGTCCTATATACAGAAAATCATTTTATTCTATGGATATGAATGATCATGATACACTTATTGCTCATACTAATGGTGCAGCTATTAGAGAAGCTAATGGTGTTGAGTCAAAAGCAGTTAAGATAACCAAAGAACAAATGGAAGAAATGACTGCTAATGATGAAGAAGAAAAGCCTAAGTCTACTAGACGTAACAAGCAAGTAGATTTAGAAGATTCTATTGAAGAAATAGAATCAAAAGAAGAAGTGGTAGTTGATGAGGATGATGATGTAACTTTTGAGTTAGATTAATCCTAATTACTATTATTTTGTTTCTAAGGGGGGCCATGTGCCCCTCTTTTTTTATTACTCAAACTTAATATAAACTTAAAACTATACTGACATGCTAAACGCACAACAAATCCAACAACTTAAAGTAGCTAAACATCTAGCACGTTTAAGAAAACTTGAAATCTATGATGAATATATGTCTCATGATAGAAAAATAGAGTATCAAAAACTTAATCCAAAGCAACACTTTTTATTCAAAAGGGTATTGCATGGTCTTAAGTTATATAACAAAGAAGAAATATCTAAAATGCATTGGGATAAGAAGAGAAGGATTATAAAAGTCTGGAAAAGATCTCAAGATGTTATAAATAGATGGAAGCAAAGACTTTGTTATAATGATTCACAGAAGATATTTGCTATATTTGCAGGTAGTAAATTAGGTAAAGCTTTTTATGAGCAACCTTTTGATTATATATCTGATTATCAGAATAAACTAACTTTAAAAGAAATGGGCATTCAATATGAACATTTGATTGTTAAGTTTATATCAGAAGGATTATTACCATCTAACTTTTTTGACATTAAATAATGAAACCAAAGAAGAAATATTGTGCTGGTTGTGAAACAGACCAGTATATATGGAAGAATCATGAAGGTAATAAATATTGTAGAAACTGCTGGGGTAAACTTGCAGGTAAGCCTTTTAAATCAAAAAAGGTTAAACCAATTAAGGTTAAATCTACAAAGATGCAGAAACTTGATGGATTGTATGGTAAGTTAAGAGGGGTATTTCTTACTAAACATCCAATGTGTCAAGCTGCTTTACCTAATTGTACTAAACAATCAACTGATGTACATCACATGAAAGGTAGGGGTAAGTATCATAATGATGCAACAACCTGGCTTTCTGTGTGTAGATCTTGTCATACATGGATAGAAGAACATCCAATAGAAGCAATAGAATTAAATTTATCAATTAAAAGAGACTAGTTATGGCTAAATTAGATAACGCAAAACAAGCCCTTGAAGGTAAACAATATAAAGAAGCTCATGAATTCATGAAGCAGATACACTATAAAGAAGTATTAAATAAAGAAATAGCTGAAGCTAGAAACTATACTAATATAGATAAATATGGTAGTATAAATGTACATCAGTTAATGAAAACTGATAAACAACATATTATTGAAGTATTAGAACATGCTATGGGAACTATAAGATATTTGAGAGATGGGAAGAGATAGTGTACAAAAGCAAGCGTTAGATCTTGCTGTAAATAATAAGAGATGTGGATTAGGTATTTCTATGGGTGTTGGTAAAACAAGAATTGCTATACAGCACCTACAGAAAAACTATAATCCTTTTATAAAAACACTAGTTGTTATACCTAAGCTATCTGTTATGGATGCTTGGTTAGATGAATTAAGAAAAATGAATTTAACTGATAGGTTATTGTCACATATAGAATTTGTAACATACTTATCATTAAATAAAAAGAATCCAAATGATTATGACATAGTATATCTTGATGAATGTCACAGTTTATTGGATAGTCATAATGAATTTTTATCTGAATATAAAGGTAAGATTCTTGGTCTAACTGGTACACCACCAAGAAAAGGCACAGAAAAATACAAAATGGTCAATAAGTATTGTCCTATTGTATATAATTATAGTGTTGATGAGGCTACAGATAGTAATATACTTAATGATTACAAAATTATTGTACATGAGTTACAACTATCTAAGCTTAAAACACATAAGAAGAAAGCTAAGAATGGTGGTTTCTGGTATACATCAGAAAAGGCAGACTATGATTATTTTACATCACGTGTAGGTGATGCACAAACACAGAAACAAAAGCAATTTGCATCTATAATGCGTATGAAAGCTATGATGGATTATCCAACAAAAGAAGCATATGCAAAAGGTTTACTTAAAAATATAGATCAAAAGTGTCTTGTATTTGCTAATACAAAGAAACAGGCTGACAGAATGTGTTTACATAGTTATCACTCAGGTAATAAAAAATCTGAAGAAAATTTAGAATTATTTAGTGATGGTAGAATAAATCAAATGTCTTGTGTATTACAACTTAGTGAAGGTATATCTATACCTAATTTAAAACAAGGTATTATAATGCATGCATATGGTAATGAAAGAAAAACTTCACAACGTATAGGTAGATTACTTAGGTTATTACCTAATGAGCAGTCTATCTGTCATATACTATGTTATGCAAATACAGTAGATGTTAAATGGGTTAACTCAGCGTTATCTACATTTGACCAAGACAAAATACATTTTTATAACCCTTTAGATAATTAATTATGAAATATTTAATAATGTTAGTATTATTTTTAGCATCGTGTGGTGTATCACAAGATATAACACAACGTCAATTGCTAATTCAAAAAGAAATTGATATACTGCAAGCAAACTATTATTATAGTTTAGACTCTTTGTATATAGAATACTATAAAAAGCCTTAAGTTATGGGTAGAATGAAAGAAGTGCATATGGAATATATGCAGTCTGGGACTGATAAATCTGCTATGGAGTATCTTGAATGGTATTATAACCAAACAAAAAATACTCCAGCGCAGATGGATCAACTATGTCCTAACTGTTCTAGTAAAACATTAAACTACATGGCAACAGATGATATTAACTGTACTAAATGTGGACAAGAATTTGTTCTTGTTGATATTAATACATTAAGATTTAAATAATATGGAAATAACAATATGGTTTTTTTCTATACTTGCTGGTATGCTTATTGGATTTTACATAGCAACTCAAATAGAAAGAAAATTAAATAGAAAAACAAGGCTTGCTCCTACAAAGATTAATGTATCTTATGTAGAACAAGGCCGCGGCATGTTTTATGGCATGTATATACATAATGATTCAACAAGATATTGTAAGCTTAGTAGAGTTGAAGAAGCTAATGCTGTCTTAAGATCATTAGGAATAGGAGAAAAACTACCTGAATCAATATCACAAGATAACTCTATAACAATCCTTAATAATATAATGGGACAGTTTAATGAGATTCATTATCCAGATTGTGTGTTTGATTGGGATAATTGTATGGATGTATCATGAAAGCAAATTTATTTGCCAACCTAACCAAACGTGATGGTAAGTTGGAATATAATGTTAAAGCACAAGAAACAATATACAATAAGTTTGTAGAAGATTTACCTGAAGGAGCTAAAGTAGAAATATTTATTAGCATCTCAGGTGATAATGGCACTAATGCACAGATAGCTAAGATACATGTAAGTATAAGACAACTTGCAAATGATCTTGGTTATTCTTTTAGTGAAATGAAATTACTTGTAAAAAGAAAAGCAGGACTCTGTTTCAATAAGAATGGAACTGAGTACTGCAAATCTTTTGGAGATTGTAGTAAAGAGGAATTAAACTCTGTAATACAAGAAATTATAGAATTAGGTGATGAAGTTGGATCTAATCTTCGTTAGATTGTGGAGAGTCATATGCTGATGCACTATTATTATCAGTTGTTGTAGCTCTTCTAGCTTCATCTTCTTTTCTCATATTTTCATAATTACCATTAACCTCTTTAAACATATCTTTTAATTCATCTTCATTAAAAGTTTCTAAAGATTTAATCATCTTTTTAGTAGCTTCATCTACATCTTCATCTGTAACAATGACATTTCCTTGTTCAACAGCTTGTCTATTCATTTCTGTTTGAATTGTCATTAATGTCCATAATGAATTCATATATGGATCAACAGGATCATCTTCTTTGATATGTTCAAAGTTTGTTTTAATATGATGTAATGCTTTTATTGTATGATCTTCACTATGCAAACTAAAAAGATAATTTATAGTTTCTTCTATATATGTTCTAAATTCTGTTGTAAAAGGTATCTGAGTAATAGCATCAGGTACTAATTGTACAACTTTGTTATTTCTAATAGCTTCTTTAGCTTTATTAGATCTTTCAGCTATTTGTTTTTTTGTTAATTTCTTTGCCATTATTTAAAAATTTTAATAAATCAGGATTAGTTTTAATCCTTAGTTTTTTTATACTTGGTTCTTTAATTGCAACCATTAAATTTTGTATGAGAAACGTGTTGTTCATGTGGCAAATATAACAAAAATTTCTTATCTTTGTAAACTTTAAAACCAATAAATATGTTTGAAGAAGAACATAAGCAAATGACTAGAGAAATTCAGTTGTTTGTAAATAACTTTGAATTAAAATATAAAAAAAAACTGCAAGTAATTGTCAGTGAAAAATTAGGCTCATCTAGTGTAAAGAATTACACCACTATGTGGAAAAATGAAATAGATGCATTAGCCAATATAAACATAACTAATAAACTTAAGGAACTTGAAGAAATTGTAATACATACAATGCATGAAATAGATCCTTCACTCAGTTATGTAGACTCCATGATCATTAAATCTAGAAGAAGAAATGTTTTAATATGGGTACAATGTTACACATATATAGCAAGGAATCTTGGATTTACTACTACTAGAATAGGACAGTTTATAAATAGAGATCATGCTACTGTGTTACACTCAGTAAAGTCAGTACAAAACATGATAGATACTAATGAAACGGATTATATGGTAGTACATAAAGCTGTATTAAAAAACATTAAAGATTATGTGGGAATTATTTCAACAAATACTGAAGGAGAAAATGACACCCAATCAATTCTTGATTCTTTACGGAATAAAGAAGAGTCTGTCATTACCCTTGCCTGATAGTAAATCAGATGTTCAACAACTTAAGTCATTAGGTTTCATTGAACAGGATGGTTCATTATCTATAAAAGCTAATAAAGTAATAGCAAGATTTGAAAATTACTTTATTAAAGCTAAAAAAAGAACTAGTATTCAGCTTATGGGTAAAGAGTTCTTGAAAAGAATCAATGAATATAGAGATATATTTCCTGCAGGTAAGCTACCAAGTGGTAAACCTGCACGTGTAAATGTAAAAACATTAGAAAATTCATTTAGATGGTTCTTTGAAAACTATGATTTTAGTTGGGATGAAGTTATAGATGCAACAAGCATGTATGTTAATGCATACAGAGACAATGATTATATGTATATGAAAACAAGTCAGTACTTTATTAGTAAACAAGATAAATCTAAAGTCAGAACATCTGACCTTGCAGATTATTGTGATATGATTAGAGATGGAGTAGAGCCTGAAGATAACCACTTTAAAGAGAAAGTAGTATGAAAGAAGCATGGCATGGACAATATCAATCATTTAATGAAGCACTTAAATATATGCTTGACAGACAATCCGGTAAGGAGAAGTCTATACAAACACCATGGCCTAAGTTTAATGATGCTGTAACAGATGGATTAGAGTGGAATACTCTTACTGTTATAGGCGGTAGACCAGGGTCAGGTAAGACATTAATTAAAGATCAAATAATTAGAGAATCATTTGTTCTTAATCCTGAAGAAAACTACAGAGTTCTTGAGTTTCAATTTGAGATGGTAGGTAGAACCTCAGCATTAAGAGAGTTTAGTTCAATAACCGGTAAAACATATAAAGAGTTATGTAGTGCTGGTCATACTTTAACTAAAGATACATTTGATAAATGTCACTCGTATGCAAAAGATAGAGTTAAAAGTCCAGTGGATATTATATCTACACCTATGACTGTAAATCAAATGCGTGAACAAATAGACATGTATATGAATGAACATCAAGGTCAAAAGACTATTATAACTTTAGATCACACTATACTAGTAAAAAGAGCACCATATCAAAATAACAGATTAGATATGTTATTTGAGCTGGGTGAGTTTTTTACACAAGTTAAACGTGAATATCCTTGTATGTTTATAGCACTGTCACAGTTAAACAGAAACATAGATAATCCGGATAGAGCAGTAGATGGTAAGTATGGTAACTATGTTCTTGAATCAGATATATTTGGTTCAGATGCAATGTTACAACATGCTGATACCTTGATTGGTATTAACCGTCCTGCAAAACAAAAGATTAGATTCTATGGCCCTGATAGATATATTATACAAGATGATAAAACACTAGTTTTACATTTTCTAAAAGCCAGAAATGGTGACACAAGAATGAGTTTTTTCAAAGCTCAGTTTGAGAGAATGCAAATAGCAGAGATGGATACTCCACCTCAGCAAGAAAGAAGATAATTATGATAAGCACAAAATTAAAAGATAATATTATGACTCCAGCTGAACGTAAACAGAAAGTTTCCAAGCTTAGGGAAGAGCATCAACCATACTTTGATAGTGTTGGAGAAAAGCATGCTTTATATATTCCTAAGATGGCCTATAGACCCACTGGTAAAGATGAACTATATGTATCATTTTTTCCTAGTGAATTAGAAAAAGGTAAAGATATTTACACAGAGTTTGTAAGTATACAATATGAGTCTGAAGATCCAAAGAGAACATTGTATTTAGTTAAACATAATCCACATTGGAAAGAAGAGTATGAACTAATTACAAGTAACTCAGGATTTGAAAGACATCTAATACCTGTTTCAGAGTTAAAGCCTATGAATGATGTAACTAGTAGAGGACAAAAGTTTACTACTAAAGACATTAAAGAAGACTTTGACAAAATTAAATTACCAGACCCAGAGACTGGTAGAGATATGCTAGATGTACTAAAAGGTATTGAGAGAGCATTATTAAGTATAAGTAATAAATTAAATAAATAAGTATGGCACAAAGTGTATTAGTCATTGCAGACTCAGGGACAGGTAAGTCCACATCTATTAGGACATTAGATCCTAAAGAAACATTTATCATCAACATTGCTAACAAGCCGTTACCATTTAAAGGTTGGAAGAAGAATTACGTAAATATTAGTAAAGAAAATCCAAAGGGTAATATGACTTCAGCTTCATCTGCTAATGGTATAGTTAAGGCTATGATGCATGTCAATGATAAGATGCCACACATCAAAACATTAGTTATTGATGATTGGCAGTATATGTCCAGCTTTGAATACTTTGATAGAGCTAGTGAGAAAGGTTATGATAAGTTTACTCAAATTGCAGCAAATTTAGCACAAGTTGCTAAGATGCCTAAAGACATGAGAGAAGACTTAACTATCTTTTTCTTAACTCATTCAGAAGATTCAACTGATATTAACGGACACAGAAAAGTTAAAGCTAAAACTATTGGTAAGATGATAGATAATACTTTAACTTTGGAAGGTCTTTTCTCTATTGTATTATTTGGTAGAGTTAAGAAGAATGAAGACTCATTAGAATATGGGTTTGATACACAAAATAATGGAGAAAACACATGTAAATCTCCAATGGGAATGTTTGAAGATTCCTTTATACCTAATGATTTACAATTCGTAAAGGATTGTATTACAACTTATGAAAATTAATTATTATGAATGAAGTAAAAAGTAAAGTTATGTTTAATACAAAAGACATGTCTGCTGGATCAAGCAGACCAAAACCAGTAATGAGTCCAGGTAATCAAGTTGTTAGAATTAATTCTGTTACATTTGATAAAACACCATATGACTCTGAAGCGTACAATATTACTCTACATGTAGAGACAGAACCAGTTAAGGGAGACTTTGAAGGTTTCTATAGAGATATGAATGATCAATCTAAAGGTAGATATGAAGGTCAAGTGGGTAGAGTTAGAATGACTCCTTATCCATATAAAGATGCAACACTTCCAAGTGGACGTGAAGTATCTAGAGATCAAGAAGTATTGAAGTCTATGATTTTTTTATCTGAGCAATTAGGTAAAAGAGATGAACTAGATGCTATTGAGGCAGACACAATAGAAGCTTTTATGACAAAAGCATCAGCGTTGTTTGCTAATAGTGATTTCTTTAATGCTTGTATAGGTTCAAGACAATGGGAAAATAAAGAAGGTTATGTTAATGATGATCTTTATTTACCTAGACCATCTAAAGATGGAGTTCCTGTAGAAGCTATAGATATTGATACTACTAAGTCTAGACTTATGACATATGATAAGTCTACACATCTTAGAGAGATTGTAAGGAAAGAGACACCAGCTGCTGATTCTTCATTTGAAGGAACATCAGGTAGTGGATCTGACTTTGAACTGTAAATAATAAAAGGGGTGTTGAATGGTGTAAATCCAGACGTGGTAATACCAGCTTAATTGAGGAGAAAACACTTGCGTTATCCAACCCTCAGCCCCAATATTATTATGATAAGTACAAAGAATCTTGTATCTGATGAAAGCAAAGTTCCAAGTGCTTGGGTGTTTCAATACTATTTGGATTTACCAGAAAGTTTAACTGGACAAAATGTTAGAATACATTCTATATTTAATCCGGGTGAAAGAACACCAAGCATGTGGGTCTTTGTTGATAAGAATACAAGGCAGTATAAATTTAAGGATTTCTCAACAGGAAACTATGGTAACAAAATTGATCTGATTAAAGAGCTTTTTAGTATAGACTACTCAAAGGCTGTATTCAAAATGATTAATGATTACAATAAGTTTGCATTAGAAAAAGGTAAGTATAACATAGAGGTTAAGGATCATCCTAGATATAAGGTTGATTATTGCAGTGAACGGCCATGGAATAGATTGGATCAGCAGTACTGGTTACAATTTAATATTGGCAAGTCAACATTAGAGAAATATAATGTAAAACCTCTTGAATATTATACTATGTCAAAAGATGATCCTGATGGTGTAAAAACTATTAGGATGGAGTATCCAAAATTATATGGTTACTTTGACAAGGATGGTAAAGTTTATAAAATATACCAACCGTCACAAAAAAAATATAAATTCATAAAGATCAATGCACATCTGCAAGGCTTTGATCAGTTAGAATATAATCAACCTTATTTGGTTATATGTTCTTCTTTGAAAGACGCAATGTGTCTTAGTCAGTTTGGTTATAACCTTGAGGTTATTGCTCCTGACTCAGAGAATACAGTAATTAAACCCTATATAATTCAAAATCTTAAGGATAAGTATAAAAAAGTTATAACTTTGTTTGATAATGATACAGCAGGTAGTAAGGCCATAGATAGATATAAAGAACTATATCAGATCAACGGCTTTGCATTAGATAGTTGTAAAGATTTATCAGATGCTGTTAAAGAACATGGTTTTGATGCAGTGCATAGCATGCTCAAACCTTTATTAATTAAAAACTTAAGACAATGAAATGGTTTATACCGGGGAATGTACCCTCAAGTAAGAATGGTAGAAGGTGGACTGGTAAATATTTTATATCAAGTAAAACTGTTATGAAGTATAGAAAGGACACTACTAAACATTATCAGAAGCATGCAGCTTCTTTTGCAAAAGAGTTAGCAAAGCATGATCTTCCTGTTACAATATCATTTAAATTTTATAGAGGTACACGGCACAAGTTTGATTATATAAATCCTGCACAAACAGTTCAAGATGACATGGTAAAACATGGGTGGATTGAAGATGATAACATGACATTTATGTTACCACATTTTGAAGAGTATGTGTATGATAAAGAAAATCCAGGTGTTGAAATTAAAATAATTAAAAATGGAAAATCTAACAATAAAACAAAAACTAAAATTAAGAGAACTAAAAGATCTAGGAATAGTAAGAGTTCAGATACATTATAGTGGGGGTGGTGATGATGGTTGTATTGATAGCACTGATGCATATATATTAGATGAAAAAGGTAAAGAAAAATGGGACAAAGATATTGTTCCTGATGATTTTCTTGGTATGTTTGAAGAAGCACTTTATCATTTTATAAGTAGAAATGTTGAGTGGGACTGGGTTAATAATGATGGTGGTTATGGAAGTTTAGAAATTAATGTTGATACAGGAGAATTAACTATTCATCACACTCAAAGACATACTGAAAACTATGAATATTCTGTAGATGATAATCCTATTACTGAAGCTTTAGCATAATGGCTCATCCATTACTGCATTCTAAATCTTCTGCAAGAAAGTTTGGAGGTAAACCTGAAGATTATATTCACATCCATGATTGGATGGATGAAACTAAAAGTTGGTTAGGTTCTTCTATGCACAGAATGTTTAGACATCACAGTGAAGGTATCTTTGCTTGTGAAGATAGATTTGGTAAATCATTTAAAAATTCAGATGGTAAAACTGTATATACTAGATATGTTGCAGAGCAGCATGTAAGGGAGGACTGTAATAATTATATTCCTACCGCAAAGGAATGGTTAGACATTCTTAATAGTAAAAAAACGCCTATATGGGCCTTAAAAACAATGAAAATAAATGATTGAATTAACTTTAGAATTATATTTACAAAATAAAAGATTAATAAAAGGTTCTGATGAAGATATGCAAATTGGTATATCTAATCTTATAAGCTTAAAAGTATCTGATGCTGTAATAATAGCAATAGCTAAATCATTAGATAGTAGTGATAGATTTAATTTTATAAGATCTTTTGTCAATGCAGAAAATTGGAATACAGAAGAAGAAATCATGGAAAGAACAACTGATCTTAGAGACAAGTGTAAACCTTGGAGTGATTTATTTCAAATTCTTAGAAAAGAATCTATTAGCAATATAGAGAAAAGAATAGTAGAATATGAAATAACTATGTTATACCTAGGTAGCATGAGTAGTAAGAATTTTGTAAAAAAAATTAATTTGGAATTAGCATGGTAAATATATCAGATATTCTTGCTAGAGCAAGTAAATCCTTAATCTTAGATGAGCCCTATTACGGGCTCTTTTTGATTGGATTAAACAAACAAATGCGTAAAGACATACCTACTGCAGGTGTGAGTAAAAATGGTATAGGTGTTCAACTATCTATTAACCCAGGTTTCTTTGCTGATCTTAATGAGAAACAAAGAATAGGATTATTAAAACATGAATTGTTGCATGTGTCTTTTGGACATATAACAATGAGAGATAGGTTTAGTAATCATAAACTATTTAATATTGCTGCAGATCTTGAGATTAATCAATATATAGCCGCTGATCAGTTACCTGAAGGTGGTTTAACTCTTGATACATTTCCAGAATTAAATCTTCCAAAGAAAGCTGGTACTATTAAGTACTATGAGTTACTTGAGCAAGAACAAAAATCTGGTAGTTGTCCATCTTTAGATTCTTTATTAGATCAAATGGATGGTGATAGTCAGTATTGTCATGGTACATGGAAAGAGTTTGAAGATCTTACAGAAGCTGAACAGAAGCTTGTAGAAAAGCAAGTACAGCATCAGATGAAAGAAACTGCAGAGCAAACTGAAAAGAGACGTGGTAATATACCAGGAGAACTTGCAGATCTTATTAGAAGACTTAGACATATTGAGCCTCCAAAGTTTGATTGGAAAGGATACTTAAGAAGATTTGTTGGTAATTCTAGCGTATCATATACTAAGAAGTTAAGACGTAAGTATAACAAAAGGTATGTAGAAAATCCGGGTCTTAAGATTAAGTTTAAGAATAATATACTAGTTGGTGTTGACACATCAGGATCAGTATCTAATTCTGAACTAAAAGAATTTATGAATGAGTTGGTGCATATGCATAAGACTGGTCACAAGATTACAGTTGCTCAATGTGATACACAATTAAATTCAGTAGAAGAGTTCAATCCAAGAAAGGATTGGGAGATCAAAGGTAGAGGTGGTACAAGCTTTCAACCTGTTATAGATCACTTTAATGAAAAGAAGGGGAAATACACAGCCCTTATATATTTAACAGATGGAGAAGCATATACTCCGGAGAACTGTCCACACAATACCTTATGGGTACATAGTTCTCGTTGCAATATTAATCAGGACTTACCAGGTCTTAAAATACAATTAAATTAAAATTATGGCACAAGTAAATTTAAACATTGATGAATTAAAAGGTTTTGTTAACCACATAGTAAAGAACAATAGGTTCTTACAAGAAGGAGGTAAAAATCCTGTAGCTGTTGAAGTAGTAGGTGAATCAGGTATTGGTAAAACTACAGCTGTATTACAGCTAGCAAAAGAGAACAATCTTAACTTTGTTAAGCTTAATCTTGCACAGATTGAGGAGTTGGGTGACCTTGTAGGTTTTCCAGTTCGTCAGTTTCAAATGTACAAAGAGAAGCAAGTAGCAAAAAAGATTGATGATCTTAATTATACTGCAGCACAGAAAGCTGCGGCTGCTGCACAAGTTAGTAATGCTGCTGTTACAAAGAAAGTTGGACAGTGGGTTGATGAGCTTGCAGTTGAGGAGTATCTTAGACAAGGTTGGAAGATGACTGGTAAGAATAGAATGTCTTACTGTGCACCTGAGTGGATTGCAGACAAGAAAGATGGAGGTATACTTCTTCTTGATGACTGGAACCGTGCAGATGTTAGATTCATACAAGCTGTTATGGAACTTGTAGATAGACAACAATATATCTCATGGTCTTTACCAAAAGACTGGCATATTATATTAACTAGTAATCCAGATAATGGAGACTACATGGTTAATAGTATTGACTCAGCACAAAAGACTAGATATATTACTGCTAATCTTAAGTTTGATGTGGAAGTATGGGCTCGTTGGGCAGAAGAAGAAGGTATTGATACTAGATGTATTAACTTCTTATTGTTACACCCGGAGCTTGTAACACAAGAGACTAATGCAAGATCTATTACAGCATTCTTTAATGCTATATCTAGCTTTGAATCTTTTGAAGACAACTTGTCTATGATCCAAATGATTGGTGAAGGTAGTGTAGGTGATGCATTTGCATCTATGTTTACTACATTTATTAATAATAAGCTTGACAAGCTTGTAACACCTAAAGATTTATTGACTCATGATAATGAGCAATATATTCTTGGTGAACTAAGAGGTTGTGTTGGTAAAGATGATACATATAGAGCAGACATTGCATCAACTCTGGCTACCAGATTGGCAAACTATTCTGTTGTATATTCTAAAGAAAACACTGTCTCACAAAAAATTACTGATAGATTAATTGCATTATGTACTAAAGATTACTTTACTGATGATCTTAAGTATCTTGTTGTGCGTACAATCTTTAACGGTAATAAATCTAAGTTTAATAAAATGATGATGAATCCTGAAATCATTAAAATGACCGTAAAATAATATGGCAAGAGCAATACACCAGGAGTTTAATCCTGATGCTATTGAACATTTCTCTATTGACTGTGACCCTTATGGGGTCATGGTTGATAGAAATGGTACAATAGAAACCGTTTATATTGATGAGTCAGATTATACTTCTAAAAAAATAGATGGTATTCTTGACAAAAATGATTGTGATGTTCAACCGGACATGACACTATATAAAAAAGCATTTGTACTTCCTAATTGTCCTGTTTCTACTGATAGAATTAAAGCTGCATTAAAAGAACATAGTATAAGTATTACTAAGGATCTTGATGCTGCTGATGTTATAATATCTCACGGATACCTTGGTACAACGACAGAAACATCTGATAATATTAATCATAATTATTTATTAAATACTATATATAACCATGATTCTATTGATGCTGGTTGTACAGAAGTAGATGATTATTGTGCAGCAAACGCAAGAGGTGGTGAATTAGCTAGAGTTATATACTGTAATAAAGTTGAAGAAGGATTTGTTGGTAATTACAAAGCAAATAGATTAGAGTTTCCTTATGATGCATATATGATCTCTGGTCTTGCAGTTAATGCTGCATATGCAGTTGAGATGGGTAAACCAATATTTGATGTAGAGAAAGTTATGCATCAGTCAGCTACTAAAATTAAATTAGATGAAAGACTTTTACAAGATCTAATATCTATGAAGAATAGTGGTTCTGGTGATGACTGGAATATGATAGGAGCTATACTACCTACCATTGATTATAGATATAATCACCATTTACTATGGACATTATCTTATGAACTGTATAGTAACATGTACATGTATAATAGGAATAAAGATGTTCAGTATTGGAAGAGGGCGTCTAAAATAGATGAGTATTATCATAGGTCTGCACTAGATCAAATCCAGTGGATGAAAGAAGAAGATACTCTTAACAAAGAATCTTTTAAGTATTTAGAATCTATTGTTAGAAAAGAAATAAGAATAGATAATAGAGACTTGTATGTATTTAAAGTAAGTGTTAAACCAGAATATAAAAAGTATTTAAAATGAAAAAGTTATATGAAATAGAAATAGCTGGAGGTACGCAAAGTGATTTTAGATTTATTGTAAAACACATGGGTTATTATGCTGGAGTTAGAGATTCTAATCGTTCTAGTAGTAAATTAGTTCAAAACTTAGTTGATTGTGAAGAACCTGATTCTGCATGGTTAACTGCTAATGTTGATAAAGTTTATAGATTACCACATCTACAATTATCTAGAGATAAATTATCTATACTACAAGAAAAATGTAATTTTAAAACTACACGTAATATAGATGATGCACAATTAGTTATTGTAGGTGATAAGACTATAGATAAATGTATAAAAATTTATTGGGGTGGTTCAGATCAAATGACTAATGACAAAAGAACTGAATTATTAGAAATTGTACGTAGTTCTAAAATATCTCAAGAGCATATAGATTCAGTAGCAAAAAAATTATTACATATTGAAAGTAATTCACATATTATGGTATCAAATGGTTATTACTATCATTCTACGCAAAATGTTTACACAGATTTGATAGAAAAATTTACCGGAAGTGTGCGTTCACAGTCACGTAATTATGTAGAATTTGTACCTATAGAAATGTATGAACATTACAATAACATAGTTAATTCTAATTATACATATGTTAGTGATGAACACATGAATAAGTTATGTACAGAAGATTCTATTATCATAGATAAAGAATCATTTAAAAATATACATAAACTTGTTACATCTCCAGATAAAGAAAATATTAGTGTTGGATTAAGTATGATGGCTAATTGTAATGAAGAAGCATCAAAAACATATCTTGCATTATTATTTGCATTTGATTCTGAGAATATGAAAGTATCTAATGTATGGAATACCGTTAACTTTAAATCTTTAAGAAAAGTATATGATAAATATATTAACTTATCATTGAGTCAATGGGGACATGCATATGATGTCTTAATTAAAAATATGTGTAAAGATAAATGTCTTACTATGTTTGCGTCAAGAGTAATTGCTAATACTATGTTTAAACGTGTATTATCTGGTTATTCTGGTGCAGGCACAAGAGAGAGTGTCTTTACATTAAATGCATCTGATCTAAAACTTAAACCGGAGTTTGCAGATCAACTTGTTAGTGATGTAGATACTAATTTGACAAATGTTATTAATGCTGGTAGCCATAATGATTTACCTTTTTAGTTTAGTGTGAATTTACCAGCGGTAGGAAAGTACGGGTTAGGTTATAATATCTTGTGGAAGCCCGTGCTTCTCTTACCATTAAAATTTTAATTATGAAAAAAGATCCAATAAAAGAAGAAGAATTTTACAACAAGGATTATAAGTTTAGTTATTCATCATTGAATAAACTATTGTTTAGTCCATCACTTTTTTATAAAGATTATATCCTTAAAGAAAGGGAAGAAAAGACAGATAAGCACCTTATTGAAGGCAAGCTATTACATCTGTTGTTATTACAACCTGAAAAACTACATGAAGAATTTTCTATTGTTCCTAATAAAGTACCATCTGAATCGTTGAGGAAGGTGTTAAAAGATATAACACTTCATACAGATGCAGATACACTTGCAGCTTGTGAAGATTTTGTTATACTAGACTCTTTAAAATCTATGAACTTATATCAATCACTTAAAGATGAATCTAAACGTTTAGCTAAGGTTCGTACTCCTGAATGTGAAGATTACTATGCATTTATGTGTGATACTAGTGGTAAAGATATTATAGATAATGACATGCTTGCAAAAGCAAAAGAAAGAGTAGATATTATTAAAGATAATAAAGATGTATCATCTTTACTTGAAGTATCTGTTACTGACTTTGAAATAGATCCTATTGAAGCATGGAATGAGAAATATTTAGAATGTGATTTAAAAGATTATAAATTTGGTCTTAAGGGTTATGTTGATAGATATGTTATTGATCATGAATCAAAAGAAATAACTATTATAGATTTTAAAACAACATCTAAAAGTTTAGATAAGTTTGCAGAGACAGTTGATTATTATAACTATTGGATGCAAGCAGTTATTTACATTACATTGGTGATAAAAAATTCTATTGAAGATGTAAGTAATTATAAAATTACTTTTAATTTTGTTGTCATAGATAACTATGATCAAGTATATATATTTGATGTTAGTGATAATACACTAAGAGAGTGGTATGATGGTTTTGAAGCAACATTAAAAGAAGCTAATTACCATTATGAAAAAAGAGATTATAGTTTACCATATGAATTTGCTAAAGGTAATGTAGTGTTATAGTGAAAGGACTGTATAAAGAATATTTTCAAAAAAGTAAAGTCTTTCTTTATCCTTTGTTAGGTATTAAGAAAGGGGTTAGGTTTGTTCCTGTACAAACATATGTCAGCTGGGGTGATAGCTACGCTGAGTATAGGAACAAACTAATCTGTCTTTATACATTAGACAAAGATAATATTGATGAATTTGAAATATTCAGTGAAATCTATTTAGAATCTTCAGAATATTATGTTGCTAAAGATAGATTTAGCATGTATAATTTTATTTTTATTTTTGATTTAAAACCTTATAGAGTTGATTACAAAAGATTTTTAAATGGTAAATATTCAAAAATGAGAAAAAAAACTAAAGAAACCATAATAGGTTTTTTTGGTGAGTATGGAAATACTGGTGAATACATAGAAAGTTATCTATATCCTGGTTACTACTGGGAAGACTATGCTATGTTATTAAATGTCAGTGAGGAAGATTTAAAAAAAGTTGGTGAGTTATGTAGTAAACCAGACTTTGATAAAGAAAACCTAACTGAAGACTTGGAAATTATAAAAAAAGAATTAAATTTGTAAAAAAAAAATAAAACTGATATGGCAAAGAAAACTAAAAAGCATGTAGAGGAAAACCCAAAGACTATGATGTTAATCAAGAGTGCATTTGGCTCTATGAAAAGTTTTAAATTGATTCCTATCCATAATGATTGTCCTTATGTAGAATGTTTATTCTCACCAAGTGAAAAAATTATGGTAGTAATCTCTAAATTTATGAAGCAAAGTTATCATATGGTTCCTAGACTAGATGATAATGGAGATCAAGTTCCTGTTAAAGGAAGACCAAGAGCAAATGGTAAAGATTTTAGAGAAGAAAGAAGAGCAATGGATACTTGTTCAGAGCACTATGTAGTTACTGAAGAAGAGATCAGAGAGTTAATTCAAATGTTTGCTGTAAATCCAGATGCATTTGACTTAGATGAGTTTTTCTTAGAAGAAAGTAATATAGTTGGTGGTTCAGCTGAGAAACCAATAATTGCTGCTGTATAATTTATTAACCCCAAATTTGAGGGAGCTACGGCTCCCTTTTTTTTGCACTAAATTTTAAAACATGACTGGATTAGCAATATTAATAGGTATTTATATAATATTTAGATTAGCAAAACATGCTCTTCATCAAGGTAGAAGAATAGAAGAACAAAAAAAGTTAATTGAAAATATGACTAAATGGGAAGAAAAAAATAAAAAAGATAAATCATGAACCATTGGATAATGGACTATGAGACTTTGTCAAATTGTTTTGTTGGTGTATTTAAACACTATAAAACTGATGAGACACATATATTCTCTGTATGTTCATTACAGAATGATTATGATAAGTTCATAGACTTCCTAAAACAAAACATAGAAAATAGAGAGTGGCATATATCCTATAATGGACTAGCGTTTGATGCCCAAATAACTCACAATATAATTAAAAACCATGAAAACCTGAAGCTCATGGATGGAGAAAGCATAGCAGAAGAGATTTATACATATGCTCAATCCTGTATTGATAGATCTAATAAAAATGAGTTTCAAGAGTTTCCAGAATGGCATATGTCTATTAAACAAATAGATGTATACAAACTTAATCATTGGGACAATATGGCTAAAAGGTCTAGTCTTAAATGGATTCAATATAGTATGGATTGGGATAATATGGTTGATATGCCATTGCCTCATGATACAAATATAACAACTAAACAACAGCTTGATATGATTGTTGGTTATTGTATTAATGATGTTGACTCAACCAAAGAAATATTTAATCAATGTAAACCTTTGATTGCTTTGCGTAAAAATCTGACTGATCAGTATGGTATTAATTTATACAGTGCATCAGAGCCAAGGATTAGTAAAGAGTTATTTGCATATTATCTTGGAAAAGAACTTGGTATACCTAAGTATGAATTAAAAAAACTTAGAACATATAGAAATGTTATTAAGGTAAAAGATATTATACTAGACTATATTGAGTTTGCAACACCAGAGTTTAATAATCTTCTTGACAAATTTAAAACTGTAGAGATAAATCCAAACTTTACTAAAGGTGGATTTAAATATTCAGTTATATACAAGGATGTTAAAACAGACTTTGGCTTGGGTGGTGCACATGGTTGTAACAAACCGGGTGTTTATGAATCAGATGAAGATAATATTATTATGTCTTCAGATGTTGCCAGTTTCTATCCTAACCTTGCAATTAAAAATAAGATTGCACCTGCACACTTAGATAAGAAAGCATTTTGTGATCTGTATGAGTGGTTCTTTACAGAGAGAAAAAAGATTCCTAAGAGTAATCCTATGAACTATGTATATAAAATTATACTTAACAGTACATATGGTCTTAGTAATGACAAGAACTCTTTCCTGTATGATCCGCAGTTTACTATGTTTATTACTATTAATGGTCAACTTACGCTGATGATGTTATATGAAATGATCTGTGAAGCTATTCCAGAAGCCATTCCATTGATGCAAAATACAGATGGTGTTGAGACAGTAATACCTAGATCTAAAAAGCAAATATACTTAGATGTATGTAAGAAGTGGGAAGAGATAACTAGTTTAGCTCTTGAGCACGGTACATATTCTAAACTTGTTCTTGCTGATGTTAATAATTATATTGCAGTGGATGAAGATGGTAAAGCTAAATGTAAGGGACGTTTTGAATTTGAAGGGTTAGCTCTTCATAAAAACAAATCTAAACTAATCATTCCAAAAGCATTGTATGCATATTTTGTTAATGGAACTTTACCAGAAGAGACACTTAAGAATAATAATAATATACTTGATTATTGTATTGGCGGTAAATCAAAAGGTAATTGGCAGCAAGTTGCTAGATCTATAGAACATAACCAACCTGTAGAATATAAACTACAGAAAATAAATAGATATTATATCTCTAACAGTGGTTGTAAAATAATCAAAGTCAATAAAAATGACAGAAGAGAAATACAACTAGAAGCAGGTAGATGGATGCAAACTATTATGAATGATATAGAGCACAAAGAATGGGCTTTATATGATATTAATGAAAAGTATTATCTAGATGCTATTGAAAAAGAAATCAATAATATCATTGGAATACAGAGCAATCAACTCTTGTTATTCTAATACAAAATCAGTATATTTGAACTTAAAATTTTAAAAAATGGGATACAAAAAACCAACTAGTTGCAGTGCAGATCATCTGGCTGCAGCTAAGTTCCCAAATCATGGGAGCACATATACAGTAATACGTCACAAATTTCTTATTGATGCTAGCAGAAGCTTATTAAAAACACATGGTTTTGATATTGTCAATGAAGAGTATAAAGCTACAGGAGATTGTAATATAGCACAAGGTATTTATCATATCAAGTCACAAAAAGATCCTGAGTTAGGTATGATGTTTGCCTGGACCAATAGTTATAATAAACAAATTAGATTTCAATGTGGTATTGGAGCCTACGTATTTGTTTGTAATAACGGAATGGTAGCAGGTGACATGTCAACCTATGCAAGAAAACATACAGGTAATGCTGACTCTGAAGCATTCAATCAAATAATGTCACAAATAAAAAATGCTAATAAACATTATACAAAGCTTATCAATGATAAGGATTCAATGAAGAATGTTACTATGTCTAATAAAGAGCAGGCAGAACTAGTGGGACGTTTATTTATTGAGGAAGAGTTAGTAGATAGCAGTCAAGTTTCTTGCATCAAAAAAGAGATGAGTAAACCATCATATCAATATGGTGTTGGACAAGACACAGCATGGGCATTTTATAATCATGTTACACATGCATTAAAGATGTCACATCCTAGGTCTTGGATGTCTGATCAACAAAAGTTTCATGAATTTATGATTGCAGAATGCTTAAGTCAATCTACAATACAAACTACTGATACAAATAATGTTGAGTCAGATCCAATAGATCCTAATCAACTTACAATTGATCAGCAGATAGCTGAAGTAGATGCTGGAGAATATACTTCTGAACTACCAGTTGAGCCAGAAGAGGCCGGTTTTATTGAGGTTGATGAAGAAACCTTTGATTTTGAAATGTAATCTGAGTCATGTCAGATAGTGTTGAGAGTTCTGTATAGACTTTTTGTAATTTTCCTATACAGACTCTCTTCACTTTAATATTATATTATATGAAATTAATAACAACACATCCAATTAAAAAATCTGATTTAGGTTTTCATGCTAATCTATTTGGAGGAAAACTTTTAGCTTGGTTAGACGCAGCAGGTGCAGCATATGCTATGCAAGTATGTGATACACCGCGTATGGTTACAGTAATGATAGATAAATGTATATTTAAAAAACCTGCAAAAGAAGGACAACTTATAAAAATATATGGTAAAGTTGTACATATTGGTAATACTTCTATTACATTTTATTTAGAAGCAAGAGTACACAATGTATATTCAGGTGATCAATCTGTTATACTATCAACTAATATAAGATTTGTTAGAATAGATGAAAACAATGATCCTATACCAATATCAGATAAAGTAAAAAAACAATATGCAATATAATGGAAATAGAAGAAATACAAGAAAAATTTATTAATAAATTAAAACCTTCAGGCTGGTATGAGACAGATATATGGAACTTAATCCATTCCCCACAGTTTAGAAGGCCTATAGAAACACTTATGTCAGAAGTAAGTGATGGTAAAAAGTTTACACCTAAATTTAAAGATCTATTAAAAGCATATGAGCTATGCAATTATAATGATCTTAAGGTTGTAATTGTTGGACAAGATCCATATCCACAGGCAGATGTTGCTGACGGAATAGCATTTAGTTGTTCTAAGACTAATAAAGAACAGCCATCATTAAGATATATTTTTGATGAACTTCAGACACAGTATCCAGATGCAACTAGAGATTGTGATCTAAGTAGATGGTCTAAGCAAGGCGTGCTTATGTTAAATACTGCACTGACATGTGAAGTAGATAATATTGGCGCACATGTTAAGACATGGAAAGGTTGGACAGAGTTTATATTTAGTAATGTTTTAAATGATTATTCTAAAGTTATTGATTTTGTATTTATGGGTGCTAAGGCAAAACCATTTGCAAATATGATTTCTAATGACCATAAAAAACATTTTGTAATTCATCCTGCAGCTGCTGCATACCGTGGTGGTAAGTGGGATAGTGATAACTTATTTAAGAAGATAAATGAAAATCTCAAAGAAAGAGGAGAAGAAGAAATCCAATGGTAAGAAAAAAGTTACAAAACCTAAATCTAAAGAAAAAGAAAAAGATAAAGGTAAAGAGTGTGACCTCATCTTCATCTATTGGCAGTAATATTGTAGTTATATGGCCAAGTTAAAATATCAAAAAACAAAAACTTTAGTTACTAAGACAAATAACAATAGCTCTGATTGCATTGCACCAAATATAATCTATGGATGTTTTGGTGGTTGTGTAGACACCTATTGTTATATGTCAAGGTATAATGGACACAGAGTATTTGTCAATGAGAATGTTGACCAGATATTTAACTCTGTAGTTGAATGGGAAAAAACTTATAATAAAGTTCCTAATCAACAAGATCCTGTATATACAATGGTAGACATTGCATGCAATTCAGACTTAGTTTTGATGCAGAAGCATGTACCAGGGACACTTCATAATTATCTTAAGATGTATGATGATCACCCACAACTTAATAGCACTATGGCTACTAAGTATCCAGGTTTATTAAAGCTTGATGTAAATCACTTTAATAAAAGGCCACGTGTGCGTGTTAGTCTTATGCCACAAAAGTATTCAGATGTTCTTGAGCCAAAGATGCAGAAGATACTATCTAGGATTCATGATGTCAATAGACTAAAAGATCTTGGATGGGAAGTTCATCTTAATTATTCTCCACTTGTATTTTATCCAGGTTGGCGTGATGAGTATGATACACTATTTAAACTTGTAAAGAAATACGCAGGTGAAAATAAATGTGAAGTTATTGCACTTACTAATCATGTTAATCAAATGAATAAAGCAAGTGAAGAGGCACGGGAATACATGAAGTATTCAAATGAAGTAAAAAATTATAGTGGAGTCATGAGATACCCACTTAGACAAAAGACAAAGTTACTTAGTGACTTTAAGAGCATCTATGGTAAATATTTTAATTTATCTACCATAAGATATATTTTTTAATTATTAATCTTTAAATTTGTAAACATGAATGACAATTTAAAACCAATGGAAATGGAAGAGCCTAATCTTTCAAATGTAAAATTAGATCAAGAACCAAACATTGAAAATGTTAATCTTGATGAGGATAGTATTATTAGAAAACATGCAGAGACAATAGTCAACGCTGACAAGAATAATGAATCAAACTAATTTTAAAAAACTTTTAAAAGCTAGATTTAAAAAGATTGAGGATACTTTTACTGTCAAACAGAAAGAGTATGCTAATGATATTGATGTATTTGAGAATATAAAAAATGGTGTTGGAGTGTCTGTATTTACTACAGAACCTGAGCAAGTAGCATGGAACTATGCTGCAAAGCATCTTGAATCAATTATATCAATGTTAGAAAAGTTACCAGAAGAAGAACCTTCTGAGGAACTGATTAATGAAAAAATAGGAGATGCCATAAACTATTTAATTATTATAGAAGGGCTTTTAAAAGAAAGAAAGTAGATATAAAACCAACGTTTATATTTACTGTAAAGGGGCTAGCAGGTTTATTCCATTTCCTGCTAGTCTTTTTTTTTATGATTTCCAGAACCTACCTGTAGTTTGTAATCTTAGGTTAGTAATAGCACCTGATGCAGATCCTGCTGTTACAGTATATTGATAACCTATAAAAAATAAATCACCTACTGAAAGTGTTATATTAGTAGTTTGTGCATTTGTTTGCACTCTATTTGCTGTTGTATTAAAATCTACATCACCTAATATTTGTGTTGTATAATTAAAAGTACTGTCTCCAGCAGATGGACTATATCTATATAATATAGCTTTTACTTGACCTCCAGTACCTAAAGCAGCAATGTCTGCATCTGTCATATTAGCCATTGATAAAGTATACCAACTTACTCTATCCCATGCAGTTGTTGCTCTCTCAAGGTTAGTTTGCCATTTAAAAGCTTCATCTGATGGATATGATCCTGGACTAACTGAAGATCCTATATTCTTACCTGTATAAAATCCTGAACCACGGTCTTCTAATATAGGAAACAAGTATGGATCTCTCATGTCCCATGATGCTAGAAATAAATTATGATTATTTATTTGATGATATACATTAGGAACAGATGCATCTATAGTAACTTGTGTTGCACTGTTTCTTGTTAAAGTAATGTTTGTACCTTCAGTTAAATTAACTGTAGAGTCAGATCCAGAAGCAGCATCTAAAAGTAAAGGAACATTGGAACCTGCTTTTGCACTTGCTTCTAAAGTATAAGTATCTCCGCCACCTCCAGAACAACATGTTCCATAAGCTATTGTACAAGAAGCAAACTCATGTACAAAATCATTATCACCTTGTAAAGGAGCTACAACTTTTTTAATTACTTCATTAGAAGGATGAGTATTAAGCTCACGTATACCTTCCATTAATATTACTTGTGCTCTATCAGCAGTAATTGTTGTAGGATTAAGAGTTATTGTTATTGTATCTTTAGCATTGACATCTCTGGCACCTTTCATATAAATAATTAACTGATTGGTACCTTTACCAAAACCTAAAATATCATTTTGACTATACAGTTGTGTTTCACTTGCTGTACCATCATAAAATGATAAAACATAACCACCCCTAATAGGAGGCATTGCTATTTGTGGTCCTGGATTATATATAGGCATACTTATAAAATTATCTGCCCTGACCTACATATTGTTTTTTATAGTTCTGAGCTCCTTTACTTTTACTAGTTTTGGTCTTAGCATGTACTCCAGGTCTTTTCTTTTTCTTATTACCTGTAAATACATATACGTTTACTTTCCTAGCCATAATTTATTTTCTAGTTTTTTTAGGATCCATTGATGTTCCATATCTTGCGTAACCCATATTGTTACGTACTGATCTAGATAATTGTCTTAAACCAGCACCTTCTTTACCAGGAGGTACTTCTTTAAGTTCTTTTCCTTTTTGAGCTTTATCTTTTGCTCTTCTTGCTGATGGTGCAGCTCCATAAGCTCCTCCAGCTCCGTAAGTTACAAGGCCATTTTTACTTTTAAAGCCTCCTTTAATGTGCATTGGCATAATTTCTAATTTTTAATAGTTATTTTTTCTTTACTTTCTCCACAGAACGGCCACCAAAATAAGCACCTATTACTGTTATTAATACTAGTTGCAGTAGATCAGTCCACTTCTCTTCTACAACAAAGCTTATTGCACCTGCGTCAATAAAAATAAGTAGCATAGTGCAAACAATTAAAAATATAAGAACCATTGGTCTTACATTCTTAGATAACCAAGAGTCAGATGCCATATCAGCATTCCAACGTTCAGTTATTTGTTTATCCATCTCAGCTTCATGCTTCAGGATTAATTCTTTTAGTTTTCTTTTAGCTTCTAGCTTTTCTTCTTTGGATGTAGTTAGGTTATCTAGAACCCCACCAACTGATTCAACCAGTTCTCCTGCACCTCCGCTAAATATTTTTCCTAGTATACTCATATTATAATACTCTATTTGGGCCCATTTCCATTCCATATGGACAACCACATCCTTGTACTTGTCCTCCTTCAGCCTTCTTAAAACTTTTTAATGTCTTTGCTAAGTTACATCTTTGCTTTGCTAATGTAGATGGTGGATTTTGACAATACTGAGATATACTCATACCTTTTGCTTTAGCAGCAGCGGTAAGAGATCCCGGTTTTTTTATTGCTCCTTTAATCCAGTTTTTAGACATTACTCACATTTATCAGCATGTGAACCATCACAGTTTCCATCAGGATCTTGTGTTTTACCACATGCACATTTCTTAGCCATGTATTTGTCAAATGCTCCTGACTTAACTACATCAGCAAATAATTTAAATTGTTCTTTAGTGAAAGATGTATATCCTTCTTCATCACCACCTACTACAACTGTATCTGACTCAGCAGAAATATCAATAGCAGGGCATGATTTGCAGTTAGCACAAAAAGTCATCTGAGCTCTTCCTTCAGAAACTTCTACATTTTTTAGGCCGTTAAATTCTTTTAAACTCATTGGTTTATTCTTTTAAATTGTTACAGTTCAAATCCTAAGTTAAAGATCATAAATCTAAACTTTGCACAATAAGCTTTTTTGTTCTCACATACTTCACATGGACAAAACATAACTTCTAATACAGTTAGTTTACCAATTCTTACATTGATCTCATACTTCTCTTTTTTATTTCCTGATTTCCAGGAATTAATCCAATTAATCATATTAAATTATTTTATGGTTATATTATAATATACAAAAAAAATATCAGAATATCACGTAATTGACACCCAATTTAAAGTCATGCCATTGTCTATTCCAATACTTATTGTACTTACCTTCTAAGAAAAAACCAAGATGCTTACTAGCTCTCCATCCAAAAATTAAACCACCAGAGTAGTCTGTCCATTGTCCTCCGTGGAATGTATGATAAGAATACTCTCCTCCCGCATCATAGTGATAAGGCATTATGTTTCCCCAGGTATGTACCCAAAAGTCTTTTGTAAAATGGTAATAGTCCAACCCTATTACTAGAGAATGGTTCCACTGTGTTGGTAACTCATTTCTTTTCTTTTCTACATAGTTGGATAGTACTTCAGGGATCACCACAGCTTCCCATACCTGGGTGTTTTCTGCTACAACGTTCCCATTAGGATTAAGATAGGTTACTCCGCCTGAGCCATCAAATTCTACATTATACCCTTCTTCTAAAGCAAGGTTTGTGTAGTGTATGTCTCCTGTAGATAGCACCCACTCTTCTAGTGGATCGTATCCATATGGTTCAGACAGTCTTTGTACTGCACCTATATTCAATGAAAACTTATTGTTGAACTTTTGTCTATACCTTTGTGATGACTCGTAATACTTAATATCCGCAAAACCATCCTGGACATATTCTACCTTTGCTATCCATCTGTTAGCTACATATCTTAAGAAGTGCTGTTGATTGAGAAAGTCGGTACCTTGTTGTCTAGCGTAATCTAATTCAAAAAGAAACTCAAAACCTCTTACTTTACCTAACGTTGCTGCATCACTGTATGATTTTTCACTACCATCATAAAATGTATTAGCTCTATTCTCGTATCCAAATCTAGCAATCTTTCTAATACCAACTGACATTGAATAGTCAAATGGAGTCTCTATTGTTTCTTTTTCTAATCCATTCGTAACTGAAAATACATCAACATCTGAAATAGAGTTGTTACCATTGATAGCACCGTAAAAAGTAGCAAACTTAAATGTTTTTTTAAGGCTGCTTTTAAAATTACTTTCCTGACTAAAAGCAGAAGTTGTTCCTATTAAGAACATTACAATCATTACTAAAACATATATAACTGGTGTTATATCTATTGTCTTCCTCATTGTTTTATAATTTTATTGAAGTATTGTTTATCATTAACATTTACTATAATATTATATAGACCATCTGCATAGTCTGATAAATCTATTACTTGTGGATTAAGCTCATCAATTATAGTTTTTCCACTCATATCTAAAACCTTTAATTGTATTTCTAATCTTGTAGATATTCTTACAATTCCAGTTGTTGGGTTAGGGTATATTACAACACCTATTACTGATAAATCATCTATATTTGTAGGCCATCCAAGTTGACAATAATCATACATTGTTTGACATGATGCATCCCATGCATTTTCACAGCAATAAACATCTACATCAATTACCCATGCATAACATCCATCATTTAACCAATAAGGATTACCTGGACCATCAATACAACCAGCACTATATAAACAAGAAGCTGAGTCATTAACATTTGCTAAAGGTTCATAGTTCCACGCACCTTGATCCATACACCCTGTAACCACTTCAATACACGTGCCGTTGTCAGTATTAGCCAACGGATCATAATTAAGGGCAGTACTATCAGTACAACCATAAATGTAAGCAATACAACTAAAGTCTTCTGTATTAGCTTGTGGATTGTAGTTGAGCATGCTTGGATCAGTACAACCATAAATAAAAGGAATGCAATTATTGTCATCTGTATTTGCTAAAGGATTAAAATTAAACATAGTAGAATCCATACAACCAAACACAAAAGGTTCACAAGAACCATTATCTACATTGGCTAAAGGATTATAGTTAAAAGCAGAAGCATCTGTACAACCATATACTATATCAATACAACTTGAGTCATCTACATTTGCTAGGGGATTGTAATTAAATGCATTAGGGTCTGTACACCCTGGCACTGGTAATACACAAGAACCATCATCTGTATTAGCAGTTGAATCATAATTAAGTGCAATAGGATTTGTACAACCATCAACAACTGGTATACATGTTGAGTCATCAACATTAGCATTAGGATTATAGTTAAATGCTAAAGGATTCATACATCCTTCTACTATTGCTACACATGATCCTGGTATCTCTACGTTTGCTAGCGGATCATAGTTAAGAGCTGTTGAGTCCATGCATCCTGCAACAATTAAAGTTACACATGATCCATCATCATAATCAGCAGCTGTATCATATTCTAAATATAGTGGGTTCATACATCCTGCCACATAGTAACAAGAGCTATCATCTGTATTAGCCTCATCATAATAGTTTAAAGCTAGGCTATCTGTACACCCAAATATCTTTTCTATACACGTATTACCACAATTAGTAATAAAAGAATATGGAAACAAAGGTTGTATAAATGGAGGTTGAACACTAATTAATGTATCACCCTCTGGATTAAGTAAAGTAAACCCACACTCTATAGTAGTTAGTGCAGCCTGTGGAGATATTTGAAACCTAAACGTAGCAGGATCCGGAGCATCTATTGTAAATTGGTATTCATCATTGAAACCACCTGTGTGAGTAAAATTAAAAGACGTATCAGGCAACTCTAATTCTAAATTTGAACCAACCCAACCATTACCCATTAGATCATGCAGTATTAGTGTAAACTCACATTGTGGAACTAGGTCCATTGTGTTAGCTGTAGAATCATAATTAAATGCATCTGGATCAATGCACCCAAATACTTTTAATGTTTGACAGCTACCATCATCAGTATCTGCAAACGGATTCCATTCTACATAATCATCATCTGTACACCCATATATAGGAGGGCATTCACTTATAGTAAAGACATGTGTTGTGTCTGTACCAAAAGCCGGATCTGTACCATATACTAACGTATCACCACATTGTTTAACAAAATAAGATCCATCTTGACCTTGCCAAAGTGAACCATTTAAACCATCTCCATAAGAATCAAATATTGTAAAATTTAATACAGTTTGTGGTAAACATACAGGAACAACAACAGTTCCATAATCTGGTTGTGAACCATAACCACTACCTGATGCTACTACAAAACCTAAAGTATCAGTAATCTCCCAGGACGTTTCTGATTGATACTGATCTAAATTAATTATAACTACTGCAGGTAAGCATGGTGGAGGTGGAGGTCCGTTTGGTAGACATGGACCCAGATTAAAGTTTATTATTTCTGTGGCAAAGTAATTTGTAGGTGAAGATATAAATTCTACTATTGTATCTTGACAATTATTCCATGTTCTAAAATAACCTTGTTGACCAGTATCTTGCCATCCGTCTCCATATTGATCTAATAAAATAGCCGTAAGTGGTTGTGCGTTTATAAATAAAGTATCTAATAAATATTCACTTTGCACTGTAGGTTGATGATGATACACAGTATCACCTTGGGCATCTGTAATATAAAATTGAGATTCTGCAGGTCCCCATGAATCATATTGTGCTTCTATGACAATATAAGAATTTTGTGATAATGCAAAGCTAGATAATAATATTAATAGTGGAAATAAAAGTTTTTTCATATTAAAAATCACTCATTATAAGTTCGTCAATAAATTCTTGTATCTCTTCTCTAGTAGCCTTCATTGTAAATGATATATCTGCTTGGTATCTTTTTACCTCTTCACCATCTTTAAAAATAATTATAGTAGGTACTACAACTATTTCATGTTTTTGTTGGGCTTTAGGATCTTCAGCTATACATACATCTTTTACTTTATCAACATCAGATAATTTTTTTAGCCAAGTTACTTTGTTTGCATCATTCCAATTTGCATTGTACTGTACAACAGTTACTTGACCAAATGATTGCTGTGAAAATAAAATACAAACTAGCAATAAAAGGTAGATCCCAAATATCTTCCAAACAGAATTTTTCATATTAATTGAATACTCCGTACTCTATAGTAGTAGTACCAGATGAAGTTTGATATACTGTAATATTAGCAGTATCAGCTTTCCATGGAAATAGAGCAAATGTACCTACTGGCAATGCTACTTCAAACTCATCATCATTACTAGTGTTACCTATCAAAGATATTCTAAGTGGTTGACCTGTTACATTTTTAAGATATACATATGTACTTCCTGTTGCAGATGCTGCAGTATAATCTGCATGAGCTAATAAAACTGCTTTACTAGATTTTTCTGCAGTTGTAGTAGTTCTTACAATACCTCCTGTAGTAACACTAGCAGCTTTCAAAAGATTTAAAGAAATTGCATTAGTTGTTAAACCGGTACTTGCAATATCTGCTGTTATATTTAATGTTGCCATAATTTCTAAATATTTTTTTAATTATTATTGATATATTCCAAACTCTACAATAAGACCTGCAGAAGCACCCCATGCTAAAATATTTTTATCAGTGGTTCTAGTTGTTCCTGCCCAAGGTATTAAAGCCCAATCACCACCTTTTAGTATGATTGGTGTTGCTGATGTTTCATCAACTGATACATAAATTCTATCATTACCAGATGAAACAGGAGTAGCTGGATTATGAATCCATACATAAGCTCCTTCTGTATATTTTGTAGCTGATACAAGTTCTGTTGCACTTGAATGTGCAGTTGTATCAAGTACAATACGTAATACACCACCTGATGTACAACTAGCTAGATCTTTACTTGTTGAAAGATTCAGAGCGTCAGTAGTTAAGTCTGTTGAACCTAACGTTAATTTAAAATTTGCACTTGCCATTTTTTATTTAATTTAAAGTTAATTATTATCTTAGTTTATCTATTTTTTCTTCTATACGTTTGATGTCATCTTTAATTTCTTCAACATCATCTGCAGTATTTTGTATTGTTAGTCTAATATTTTTATCTTTCATATCAAACTCCATACGTGTAACATCTGGCGGTGGTGGTACAGGAAGTTCTTTTGCTTCTTCTATATCTGCCTGTAATGCAAACCACATGCCTATTACTGTTGACAGAGCAATAGCAATAGCTATTAAAGTTTTTACACTAACCTTAAATGATGTATCTTCATTTAACTCTTTTGCCATAACTACCTTCTTTTACTGAATCTACCTCCTGGCAAACACTTACCTTTTTTTCCCATTCCTCCTCCATGTCTAAAGGTTGTTCCTTGACCTTGTGACATTACTACATTTACTCTAGGTTTTCTACTATTTGAGCCACCTTTTCTTTTAGGAGAATTTACAGGTCCTACAGGTTTCTTTGTTGTTCTAGCACTATTAATCAAATCCATTTTTTCAATTTGAACCTGTTGTAATTGATTTTGCTGTTGTAACAACATATTTTGCATCTGCATCTGTTGCATCATTGCTGCCATTTGTTGTTGTCTCATGGCATTTTCTAACATTGTTTGTTCAACTATTTGATTTTGTGTACGTAAAGCCTGAGCTTCTCCAGAAGATTGAATAGTAGGTTTTTCATTCATTGATTGCATCTGAGGTGGTACTGGATTCATTGGTGTTTCTTTACCATCCTGAGCATACATTCCTGGTACTCTTTTACCACCGTATCTATATCTTTTATATCTAGCCATAATTTTAATTTTTTATCTTGTACCTCTACTTGATGATGTTCCAGGATTTCTAGAACCTCTTGTTCTTGTTGCTACTTTTTTACTTGCTTTCTTTTTACCTAATGAAGTAAAGAACTTTTGAAGATCTCTTTGATATTGATTAGTTCTTGTAGTATTTGTAGCTGTATCTGTATTTCTTTGTGCAACAGCTGTATTATAATCAGTTAAATTTCTATTATATGATTGTAAATCTGATTGATATGTATTATACCTAGATATTGCATTTGTTAAAGTAGCTACATCAGTTCTATAACTTGGATGTCTAGTATCCCAACGGCCAGATCTACTATCATATGATGCTGGTCTATATCTAGAAATATGTGCTTCACTTGGACTATCTAATGTACCAGGATTGCTAACTACAGTTGGTGCTGTAGGTGCGTCACCAGGATCTGTAATTTGTAACAATAACTTCTCTGGCATTGTTGTTCTATTTGGAGATTTTGTACCCCTTGTTCTGTACTCTCCAGATGTTTTTGAAACATCTATTCTTTCTTGTACTGGTAAAATGCTAGTTATTGGAGTTGAAGATCCATACAATGATGCTAATGCTTCTCCAGTCCTTGCTGAGTGTTCTGCCATTCGTTTTTTATCTGCCATAATTATATTTTTTTAAGACGTTCATTTTCTGCTTCAAGAAATTTAACTTTCTCACGTAGAGTTGCTACCTCTTCTGTTAATTTAATTACACATAATCTTAGATCATCTTTTTCTTTAGATGACTCAGTTAAAAGAACTTCTAACCTATTTACTCTTTTCTTTAGATCTTCTTTGTATTCTTCTTTTAAATCCATACTTTTGCTTTTTAATGCTAGTCTGGATTTGTAAAATTTAAACGCTTCACTACTACCTAGCACAGTCAATGCTGTAATAATAATAGTGCCTAATAGATTCCAATCCATGATTTATGTATAAATATTAATATCTACCATTTTACTATGGTACACTTATAATATACAAAAAATAATAATAAAACTAAAATAATATGAAGATTAAAAGACATCAAATACTTTTTCAATTTTTACCCAAAACATGCCTGTTTGGTATGTCTATATCACAATATGAAACAAAGGTAGATGAATCAGAAGAATGGGTTCCTGCTTTTAACATTGAACTAGGTCTCATTTTTTTCAAAGTTTCTTATGTAAATATTTCTATATCATAATATAAATTGGTATATTATTACTACCCCTTAATCACAGGGGGTTTTTTATCTAAATTGTTTAACATCTTAAAAAAAATGACATGAATTTAAATAACCAAATTCTGAGTGACATTACTGTCCATATGAAATACGCTAAGTACATTCCTGAATTAAAAAGAAGGGAGACTTGGGAAGAGCTTGTTACAAGAAACAAAGCTATGCATATTAAAACTTATCCTGCTCTTAAAGAAGAAATAGAGGATGTATACAAATTTGTATATGATAAAAAAATATTACCTTCTATGAGGTCTATGCAATTTGGTGGCAAGCCTATTGAAATTAGTCCTAATAGAATATATAATTGTGCTTACCTTCCTATAGATAGTCTAGAGTCTTTTAGTGAGTGTATGTTCCTACTTCTTGGTGGAACTGGTGTTGGTTATTCTGTTCAAAGACATCATGTAGCAAAACTACCTCCTATTAATAAACCTTATAAAAAAAGAACCAAAAGATACTTGATAGGTGATAGTATAGAAGGTTGGGCTGACGCAGTCAAAGTTCTAGTTAAGTCTTACCTAAATGGTAGATCATCTAAAATTGTATTTGATTTCTCTGATATTAGACCTAAAGGTGCTAGACTTGTTACATCAGGTGGTAAAGCTCCTGGTCCTCAACCACTTAAAGAATGCTTACTAAAGGTAGAAGGTATACTAAATGCAAAAGAAGATGGTGATCAATTAAGCACACTTGAAGTACATGATATAGTATGTTATATTGCAGATGCAGTTCTTGCGGGTGGTATTAGACGTGCTGCTCTTATTAGTTTATTTAGTGCTGATGATAGTGAAATGATTGCATGTAAATCAGGTGCATGGTGGGAACTAAACCCACAACGTGGTAGAGCTAATAACTCTGCTGTATTAATGAGACATAAAATAACTAAGTCTTTCTTTATGGACTTATGGAAACGTGTTGAATTATCTGGAGCAGGTGAACCGGGTATATACTTTAATAATGATAAAGATTGGGGTACTAATCCATGTTGTGAAATAGCACTAAGACCATTTCAGTTTTGTAATCTTTGTGAGGTTAATGTATCTACTATAGATTCACAAGAAGATCTAAATGAAAGAGTTAAGGCTGCTTCATTTATTGGAACACTTCAAGCTGGATATACAGACTTTCATTACCTTAGACCGGTATGGAAAGAGACTACAGAAAAAGATGCACTTATTGGTGTCTCTATGACTGGTATTGGTTCCGGTAGAATATTAGGTTATAACATGGAAGAAGCTGCTGAAATTGTTAAGAAAGAAAATGCACGTGTTGCTAAAGCAATTGGTATTAAAAAATCAGCTAGAACAACTACTGTAAAACCTGCTGGCACAACATCATTAACATTAGGAACTTCATCTGGTATTCATGCATGGCATAATGACTATTATGTAAGAAGAATACGTGTAGGTAAGAATGAATCTATCTATACTTACTTAGTAAATAACCACCCAGAGTTAGTTGAAGATTGTGTATTCCGTAGTCATGACACTGCTGTAATTAGTATTCCACAGTCAGCTCCTGAAGGATCTATACTTAGAACAGAGTCTCCTTTTGCACTTCTTGAAAGAATTAAAAAGGTTGCAACTGAATGGGTAAAGCCAGGTCATAGAACGGGTTCTAATACTCACAATGTCTCTGCTACTGTAAGTCTTAAAGAGGAAGATTGGGAGATGGCAGGTCAGTGGATGTGGGAAAATAGGGATCATTATAATGGATTATCTGTTTTGCCTTATGATGGTGGTACATATACTCAAGCTCCATTTGAAGACATTTCAAAAAGAAAGTTTAATGAAATGGTAAAATCTTTAATGGATGTTGATCTTTCTAAAGTTGTAGAAGATGATGATAACACCAATCTATCAGGAGAATTAGCATGTGCAGGCGGTGCCTGTGAGGTTAAATAATTATTTTTTAGTTGGATCATACCAACTGTACTTTACAGTTAGCTCTTTACCTAGTTCAATTTTTTCTAGTGTAAAGAGCTTTCTTATTGTACCAGCTTCATCTGATTCTATTTTACAATTAGGTTTATCTGAATGATTTAGGAATCCTCCTA
>Ga0208794_1000109_pt1 | contig 88922 bp, 79 predicted proteins | sample 32_taG_FD_184106 | JGI IMG/M metagenome (GOLD analysis project Ga0208794, IMG submission 184106) | Marine viral communities from the Gulf of Mexico - 32_GoM_OMZ_CsCl metaG (SPAdes) (version 2) | ecosystem: Environmental > Aquatic > Marine > Oceanic | place: Atlantic Ocean: Gulf of Mexico... | reverse complement strand
GCGATGCGTTTTAGCGAGCGCTGAATGGCCGCTTCGGTTTCGTTATCCACCGCACTGGTGGCTTCATCCAGCACCAGAATCGGCGGGTCTTTTAACAGCGCCCGCGCTAGTGACAGCCGCTGGCGTTGGCCGCCAGAAAGTCGCACGCCCCGTTCGCCCACCGGCGTATCCAGCCCTTGGGGCAGCGTTTCGATAAAGCTCCAGGCTTCGGCGGTTTTAGCGGCGTCGATAATCGCGGCATCGTTGGCATCCGGCTGGCCATAGGCGATGTTGTCGCGAATACTGCCTTCAAACAGGTACACATCCTGGCTCACTAGGCCAATGGCTTGGCGAAGTGAGTGCATACTGACGTCGGTGATGGGCTGGCCATCTACCAGCACACGGCCACTGGCGGGGTCGTAAAAGCGCAGCAGCAGTTTGATCAGCGTCGATTTACCGGAGCCGGTGGCCCCCACCAGCGCCAGCGTATTGCCAGCGGGCACGTGTAAGTCCACGCCGTTCACGCCTACTTGACTGGCTTCATATTGAAAACTCACCGCCTCAAAACGCATGTCGCCTTTTACCGGGGCAGTTAAAGGCGTGGTGCTGTCGTCCTTCACGGCAATCGGTACTTCGAGCAAATCCAGAATCCGTTTGGTGCTGGCCATGGCGCGCTCGAACAGGTCAATCACTTGGGCAAGGCCGGTGAGCGGCCACAGCAGGCGCTGGGTCAGAAACACCAGCACGCCATACGCGCCCACGTTGAGGCTGCCGTTCAGCGCCATCATGCCGCCGACGGTAAAGGTGGCGAGAAAGCCCGCCAAAATCGCCATGCGGATGACCGGAATAAACGCAGAACTGACTTTAATCGCGCGACGGTTGGCTTCCACATAGGCTTCGCTGGCATCCCGCAGCCGTTCGGCTTCCCGCGCTTCGCTGGTGAAGCTTTTAATCGTGGCGATGCCGCTGAGGTTATTGGAGAGACGGCTGGCAAGGTCGCCCACTTTCTCGCGCACGTCGCTGTACAGCGGCCCGGCTTTGCGCTGGAAGAAAAACGCGCCCCAAATGATCAGCGGAATGGGAGTGAATGCCAGCAGCGCGATGAGCGGAGACAGCACGAAGAACACCGCGCCTACGGCCACCACCGTGACCACTACTTGAATCAGCGCGTTAGCACCGCCATCCAGAAAGCGCTCTAGCTGGTTGACGTCATCGTTCATGGTGGCCACCAGCTGGCCGGAGCTTTTCGATTCGAAAAACGCCATATCGAGCCGCTGGGCGTGCTCATAGGTGTCTTGGCGCATATCCGCTTGCAGCCGCTGGGCCAGATTGCGCCAGAGAATTTGGAACAGGTACTCAAACAGCGACTCCCCCGCCCAAATAAAGAAGGTGAGCACCGCCAAAATGGTGATCTGCTCTTGAGGCGATTCAAACCCCAGCCGCGCCACAAAGCTGTTTTCCTGGTTCACCACCACATCGATCGCCACGCCAATCAGAATTTCCGGGGCGATATCGAACAGCTTGTTGATGATCGAGCAAATCGTGGCGATGATAATCTGCCGCCGATAGCCTTTGGCGTAGCGCAGCAGGCGCATTAAGGCGTGAAAGCTTTGATTGACGGACGCTTTGTCAGCGCGGGTCGGGGAAGAAGCCACATCAATTCCTTTTACGTTGTTATCTAGGGTGATTAACCTTCAACACGTTACGCGGGTTGGCTCGCCCGCCGCACATTGGCGAGCAAAGGGCTGCCGGTATCGGGATCGAGCAGCAGCGTGCACTCCACCTGATACAGCTCCCGCACCAGCGCAGGCGTTACCACCTCAGCGGGCGCGCCCTGGGCAACGATTTGCCCGTCGCGCATGGCAATCAGGTGGTCGGCGTAGCGGCAGGCGCTGGCGAGGTCGTGCAGCACCATGACCACGGTGCGGCCTTGGCAGGCCAGGTCGCGTACCAGCTCGAACACTTCGATTTGGTGGCCTAAGTCTAACGCGGAGGTGGGCTCATCGAGTAGTAAAAGCGGCGTTTGCTGAGCGATGGTCATGGCGATCCAGGCGCGCTGGCGCTGGCCGCCAGAAAGCGCTTCCAAAGGCCGGTCGGCAAGCGCCTCAAGCCCGGCAGCGGCCAGGGCGTAGTGCACCACCTGCTGATCTTCCGCCGACCACTGGCGCAGCCAGCCCTGGTGGGGCTGGCGGCCAAAGCGAATCAGTTCGGTGACGGTCAGCCCTTCCGGAGCGACCGCCTCTTGGGGCAGTAGCGCCAGCTTGGTGGCAAGTTGGCGGGCGGGCATCTGGGCGATGTCGTAGCCGTTGAGCAGCACGGCACCGCTGTCCGGTTTATGCAGGCGGGCCAGCCCAGAGAGCAGCGTGGATTTACCGCAGCCGTTGGGGCCAACAATGGCGGTTACTTGCCCGCTGGGCAAGCTAACACCGAGTTCGTGAATCACTTGGCGCTGGCCGTAGCTCATGCTGAGCGCATCGGTGGAAAGCGTGGGTAATGAGGTCATGGGCGGCTCCGTTGCGGGCGCATTAGTATCCAGAGTAGCCAGGGGCCACCCACCACGGCGGTAACAATCCCCACGGGGATCTCGATGGGGGCAAACAGCGTGCGGCCCGCTAAATCGGCCAGCACCATCACCAGCGCTCCCGCCAGCGTGGCGGCTAGAATGGGAACATGGCGGGCGCTGGAGAGCGAACGGGCAATTTCAGGACCGATCAGCGCCACCAAGCCCACCGGCCCCGCCACGGCAACGGCCAGCGCGGTGAGCACCACTGACAGTAACAGCACCTGCAGCCGCCGCGCTTTCACCGCAGTGCCTAAGCCACTGGCGATGGCATCCTTAAAGCGCAGCAGCGTGAGCGAGCGGGCCAGCGCCAACGCGGCCACTAACCCAAGCGCTAAGCCAATACCCAATAGATGTACCGCGCTTGCCGGGCGGGCATTGAGGGAACCCACGGTCCAGGGGTAGGCAGCGTTGGCGGTATCAATCGCTACCCGCGCCAACATCAGCTGCGTGACCGCGCCAAAAACCGCGCCCACGCCAATGCCCGCCACAATAAAGCGGTAGCCCTGGGTGCCGCTGCCCGCCGCTAGGCCAAAGGTGAGCACGGCGGCAGTGGTCGCCCCCGCCAGTGCCATGGCAGGCGGGGCAATCCCGACGCCTAACCCAACAATCGAGGCCACCGCAAAGGCGGTGGCACCGTTATCGATGCCGATAATGCCGGGGGTCGCCAAACGGTTACGGGCCAGGGTTTGCATTAATACCCCGGCCAGCGCAAAGGCAGCCCCAGTGAAACAGGCAGCGATCAGGCGCGGCAGGCGCAGCTGCTGCACCATAAACGCGGTCATTCTATCGCCCTGCCCCAGCAAGGAAGCCACAACCGTATTCGGGTAAAGCGTCACGCTGCCCAGGCTTAAATAGAGCACGCAGGCGGCCATCAGTGCGGCACTCAACCCGATATTCACCGCCACGGCGCGCTTTTCCAGCAGCACGCTCACCCCATAACGGGGCAGCGCAGCGCGCCAGTAGCCCTGCGGGGCAGCGACCTTTTGTGCGCTCGACTCTTCTCGATAAGCGGTGGGTGTATGGGGCAGTGCCACACCGCTCATCGACTGTTTTGCCGTCATTTTCATAGCATCAGATAACCAAAGAGAGTGCGTTAGAGCATCGGCAGGCGCTTGGCCCGCACCACCGCAATCAGCACCGGCGCGCCGCATAGCGCGGTGAGTACGCCCAAGGGCAGCTCGGAGGGGGCGACGACGACACGGGAGATAATATCGGCGGTGAGTACGATCAGCGGGCCGACGGGTAGGCAGAACCAGAGCGTGCGGCGAATATCCGGCCCGGCGATGGCCCGCGCTACAAAAGGCACTACCAGCCCCACAAACGCAATCGGCCCGGCAATGGCGGTGGCCGCGCCGACTAATAGCGCCACACAGCCCACCGCCAGCCAGCGAATCAGCCCAGGGCGGTGCCCTAAACCGCTGGCGGCCCGCTCCCCCAGCGCCAGCGCGGCCAGCGGCCGGGCAATCAATACAACGCCCACTCCTGCTACCAATAGGCTTGGCAGCACGGCCCATAAATCGTCTAGCCGCCTACCCGCCAAGCTGCCCACCACCCAAAAGCGAATCTCATCGGCGGCACGCTGGTCGTAGAGCAGCATCAGTGCGCTGAGCGAGCCAAGCAGCCCCGAAAACGCGGCCCCCGCTAACACCAAGCGCACCGGGTCGCTCCCCACACCGCGCAGCCGCGCCACGCTGATTACGCATACGCAGCCGATCAGCGCGCCTAGCTGTGCCACGGGAATGCGTAAAGTGGCCGCGCTGGCCCCTAATACCAGCGCCAGGGAAACGGCAAACGCAGCGCCTGCGCTCACGCCCAACAAGCCCGGCTCGGCCAGCGGATTGCGGGAAACGGCTTGCAGCAGCGCCCCCGCTACGCCCAGCGCCACGCCAACGGCAATGCCAATCAGCGTGCGGGGCGCGCGCAGTTCCCAGACGATAAAACGCGCTTCCGCGTGATCACTACCGCTTAGCAGTCCCAGCACTTGGCGGGGGCCAACGCTGCCTGCGCCTATCAACAAACTAACGACGCTCACCGCCACAAGGGCGGTGAGCAGAAGGATCATCCAGGTACGAGGTGAGCAGCGCCTGCCGCTCACGTTGTTCGCAACAGAGTTAGCAAAAGAGCTCACGGCAGCCTCGTTCACGGCAATAAGGCATTCTCGATGTCATCCAGAATCGCCTGGGCCGCCAGCGGGCCGTTGGCGCTGCTCCAGAGCTGGCCGTTGACCGGCACCACTTGCTCGTTCTGTACCACGTTCAAGCGGTTGAAGGCAGCGCTCTGTTTGGCGCTATCTAGGGCGGCTTGGCCGTCATCATTTAGCGTGGCCAAAAACAGCCAGTCGCCGTCTACCTGGGAAAGGTTTTCTAGGCTCAATACATCGCTATGCACGCCCCGTTCACCGATCAGCTCGCCGCCTTGCACATCCAGGCCGACGCGCTCTAACAGGCCGGTGGCAATCAGGTTTTCCGACATCACCATGGGGCCGCCGGGCATCCAGCGCACCAGATAGGCGTTGCTCCCCACATCGGCGTCAGCTACTGCGTCTGACATAGCGTCGACCCGCTGATCGACGGCGCTGATCGCTTCGTCAATGGCCTCTTCCTGGTTCAAAGCCTGGCCGAACAGGCGCGCTTCGGCTTCCCAGTTATCGGCCGCCAGCGGTTGCGTGTGGGGCACCACAGTGGGAGCAATTTGCGATAGCAGTTGATACTGCTCCTCCGGCAGTTGGGCCGCGGCGAGAATCAGGTCCGGCTGCTGGGCCAACACTGCTTCAATATTGATTTCCCGCACGACGCCCACAATCTCAGGGTGTTCGAGCTCATTCGCACTGAGGTAGTCGGTCACGTATTGCGCCACGTTGTCGCCGCCACGGGTGGTGACCGCCCCTACCGGGGTCACGCCTGCCGCCAGCGCGGCATCCAACGCGCCCTCATACAGTGTGACGACACGCACAGGGTTGTCAGCAACCTCCACGTCGCCGTAGGCGGTCTCCAAGGTGCGCGCTTGAGCAGTACCCGACAGCAAGCCGCCCATCAATATCCCTATTAACCCGCGCTGCAGTAACGTGTGTCGCATATGACTCTCCGGTAAAACGCTATGCCTAAATGATCCTCTCCGCTGATAATAACGATTCTCAAAAGCACTTGCACCCATATTCCAACGAATCTCCCGTTGCATGTCCTGCAACGCTGGGTGGAACGGCACACGTCGGCTTCCAATCCTACGGGCAGATCAACGTCTCTCTGTCGGCAATCGTTCCATTAATAGCAACGCTATGTTCGATAAAACTATCTCGCAAGTGGGAACTTTTCTTCTTAGAATCCGCAGCTCATTTGATAATTAGTTTCATTAGCAAACAAGACTCATATCAGGGGATCGCCATGCCACGCTTTACTCGCACCGCCCTCGCCAGTGCCATCGCGCTGAGCGTTACTGCGACGGCTCATGCCCAAGAGGCCACCCAAAACAGCACCCAGCTTAATAATATGGTGGTCACCGCCGCCGGTTATGAGCAAACGCTGAACAATGCCCCTGCGAGTATTGCCGTAGTTACCCGTGAAGAGCTGGAGCAAAAACAGTTCTCTAACATCGCCGAAGCGATTGCCGATGTACCGGGCGTCGATGTACGTGCAGGCACGGGCAAAACCGGTGGTTTGAATATCTCTATCCGTGGCATGCCCAGCGATTACACGCTGATTTTGATTGATGGCCGTCGCCAGAACACCTCCGGTAGCGTCACGCCGAACGGCTTTGGCGAAACCTCCACCAGCTTTATACCGCCGCTCTCTGCCATTGAACGCATTGAAGTGATTCGTGGCCCGATGTCGACGCTGTATGGCTCTGACGCCATGGGCGGGGTTATCAACATCATCACTCGCCGCATTGGCGATGATTGGGCGGGCTCGGTGAGCGTTGAGAACACCTTCCAGGAAGATCGCGATGCGGGCAACAGCTCGGCGATTAACCTTTACAGCGCCGGGCCGCTGGTGGAAGACACCGTTGGCCTTCAGGTGCGTGGCCGCCTGTTTGATCGCGATAGCTCCGAGCGCATGATCGAAAACAGCGCTGGCCGCGACCCGCGCCCTTCAGAGGCGCGCATTTACTCCATCGGCGGGCGTTTGAACGTGACGCCGGATGAAGCGAACGAGTTCTGGCTGGATGCGGAGCGCGCCCGCCAAGTGTACTCCAATGACGATAACCGCCTGGGCACGCAAGATGGCACCAACCGCGCGGGCCAACCCTCTCCCGGTACCTTTAACGGCTATAAAGACGAGCTGCGCTTTAACCGCGACCAAATCGCCATTGGCCACACCGGCCACTACAGCGCGGGCACCTGGGAAAGCAGCATAACGCGTAACTTCACCGAAACCCTCGGCCGCACGCTGCCCGCAGGCAGCGCACCGGATTACGGCTATGAAGCCCAGGGCGGTGAAGATCGCCTGCTGGAAAACCGCGACATTATCGTCGACACCAAATTTGTAGCGCCTCTGGGTGACCACATGGCCACCATTGGCGGCCAGTACATCGATGCCGAGCTGCAGGACGGCACCGCAGGCGACATTACCTTCGAGCAAACCAGCTGGGCGCTATTTGCAGAAGATGAGTGGATGCTACGGGACGACCTAGCGCTAACGCTGGGCGGTCGCTATGAGCACCATGATGCCTTCGGCGGCCACTTTAGCCCGCGCAGCTATTTGGTGTGGAACACCACACCCGAATGGACGCTAAAAGGCGGCGTGAGCCGTGGCTATAAAACGCCGAGCCTGAACGACCTGCATAGCGGTATCAATGGCTTTGGCGGCCAGGGCACCACGGTCAACATTGGCTCGCCGGACTTAGAACCCGAGAAGAGCACTAACTACGAAATTGGCGCTATCTACGATAACCAGAGCGGTTTCTCGGCGGGTGCCACGGTGTTCTACAACCGGTTCACCGACCGTATCGCCGATGCGGCCGATATTCCTAACTGCCAATTTGTCGACAGCAGCGGCAATACGCCCAACGCTGGGCTAGCGAACTGCCTGAGCGTTGGCAACTTCACCCAGCAGGAGAGCTTTGGCCAGCTGACCAATATCGACGAAGCCGAAACCCGCGGCGTTGAGTTAAATGCCAGCTACCAGCTTGCCCCGGCGTGGCGTGTTAGCGGTGGGTATACCTTCACCGATTCCGAAATTACCTCGGGGGCCAATGAAGGCCAGGTACTCACTAACACGCCTGATCACAAGCTGACCGCTGACCTTACCTGGGCGATTAACGACCGCTGGAACACCACGTTAGAAGGTGAGTACTACTCTTCCCGCGAACGTTTCGTCGGTGATATCAGCGGTGAATCCGCCTCGCTGGTGGAGCAGTTGGGCAACAAGCTGGATGGTTACGAGCTGTTCAACCTGCGCAGCTCCTACCGCTTCAGCGACAACGTGCGCCTGACCGGCACCATCTACAACCTGTTTGATAAAGACTTCACCGGTGCGGATACCTTCGTGCACAACGGCGACACGCTGCTGGCCTACCGCTTTACTCAGACCGGCCGTTCCACCGACGGCGTAGCGCTGGATGGCCGCAGCTTCTGGGTCTCTGCCACTTACGACTTCTAACGCTTGAGGGTTCACTTACTGTTTCAATGCTGACTTGCTGCCCCGGCTACGCGCCGGGGCTTTTTTATGACGTGCTTTTGGGTGGAGCGCCCCGCAGTAGCTTCCCCCTATGGCAGCGATTCATGGTTTTAATCTATTTCAACGCATTCGCTTGGGTAGTATGAGCACAGTACGTTACTTGCTCGTCTGCGCCTTGACTGCCCTTCATCTAAGTTAGGAAACAACCTGTTATGACGGTGCCTTTACTTGCCCGCCCTCTTCCCTTAGCTCGCTTGGTGCTGCTACTGGCTTTTTCACTCGTTGCTGGCACCGCGCTGGCCCAATCTGCCCCACGAGTCGAGCTGGCGAGCGTCAACCGTGAGCCGATTTATCAAGAGCTTAACCTGGTCGGCACGGTGAACTCCCTGGAGGATGCGCTGCTCTCCTCGTCGGTGGCCGGGCTGGTCGCGGCGATTAACGTGAACCCGGGCGACCGAGTTGACGCAGGCGACACGCTGGTGACGCTGGATGATGATTTGGCACGCTTTGAGCTAGCCGGGGCGCAAGCGGCAGAAGAGGAAGCCCGGGCCGCGCTTAGCGAAGCGCAGCGGCTGCTGCGGGAGGCGGAATCGGTGGGGGCTGGGCGCAACATTGCCGCTACGGAAGTGAGCGCCCGGCGCAGCGCGGTGAGCGTCGCCAACGCAGCGCTTTCCCGCCTGAATGCCGAACAGTCACGGCTCAACGCGCTGTTGGAGCGCCACACGATGACTGCACCGTTCAGCGGTGTGGTCAGCGAGCGAAGCGTCAACCTGGGCGAGTGGGTCACACCGGGAGACAGCGTCGCCCGTTTGGTCAACCTCAACACCCTGCGTGCCGATTTTCAGGTGCCCGAAGCGTTCTATACCGCCTTGGAGGAGAACGCCACACTCACCCTCACGGCAGGCGAGCAGCGCGCTGAAGCCCGCATCGCGACCTTAGTGCCGGTCAGCGCCTCTAGCGCGCGGACGTTTTTGCTGCGTGCCGAGGTGCCCGAGGCGCTGCCGCTCTACCCTGGCAATGCGGTCGACGCCGTGGTGAAAGCCGCCACCGGGCGCGATGGCATCACCGTCTCCCGGGATGCGCTTAGCCGTTACCCAGATGGCCGAGTCACGGTGTGGGTCGCCACGCCTGACGACAGCGGCATGTACCAGGTGCGCGAACAAAGGGTCGAGGTCGGCATCAACTTCGCTGAGCGCGTGGAAATTACCAGCGGGCTTTCCGGCAGCGAGCAGGTAGTGGTTCGCGGCAATGAATCCTTGGTGGAAGGCGTCAGCGTTGAAGCCGTCTCGGAGGGTGGCGAATAATGTTTGCTGCCCTGCTGCGCCAGCAAACGCTGGTGACCGTGATTGCGCTGATTTTTCTGCTGTTGGGCATCGCCGCGACGCTACGCATTCCGGTACAGATGATTCCGGATATCGAAGCCCGCACCATTACCGTGGAAACGCGCTGGGCGGGCGCGACGCCCCAGGATATCGAAAAAGAGATTCTGGTGGAGCAGGAGCAGTACCTGCGCAATGTGCCTAACCTCACCCGCATGACGGCGGTAGCGGAAAGCGGCAGCGCCGAGATCGAGCTGGAGTTTCCGTTTAGCGTGGACATGACCGCCGCGCTGATCCAGGTGAACAACGCGTTGAGCCAGGTCTCCTCCTACCCCAATAACGTCGACCAGCCCCGGGTAGTGTCGGCCGCGTTCTCCACCGATGCGTTTTTGCGTTTTTATGTCGGCACCCTGCCCGGCAACCCCAACGCGCTGGATATCCAGCTGATGAGCGACTTCATCGAAGACCGCGTGCGCCCGCGCTTGGAAGGCATTGAAGGGGTCTCGGAAGTCGGCGTAAACGGCGGCGCCCAGCGCCAGCTGCAAATTTTGGTCGACCCCGCCGCCCTGGCCCAGCGCGGCATCTCGCTGCTGGAGCTGCGCGAAGCGATTACCCAGCGCAACCGGGATATCTCCGGCGGCGAGCTGGACGCGGGCAAGCGGCGTTACCTGGTGCGCACGCTGGGCCGGTTTGATAGCGCCGAAGCGCTGGCAGAGCTAGTGGTGGCCCGCGAAGGCGATAGCATCGTGCGGCTGGGCGATGTAGCAGACGTGCGCCAAGGGCAGTCGCGGCTTAATCAGCTGTCGTTCTACAACGGCCAGGCGGGGATTGGGATGGACCTGCGCCGGGAGAGCGGCGCCAATGTCATCGACATCAAATACGCGGTGCAGGATGAACTGGCGGCGATCAACGAGACCATTCTGCGCCCAGCCGGCATGGAGATCGTGCTGACAGCCGATGACGTGCGCTACGTAGAAGCCTCAGTGAGCAACGTGTGGAGCAACCTGCTGCTGGGGGCCGCCTTCGCGACCCTGGTGATGTACCTGTTTTTGCGCTCGGCTCGCGCCACGTTTATCGGCGTTATCGGCATTCCGTTCTGTACCATTGCCGCCTTTTTGGGGCTGATGCTGACCGGCCGCACCATCAACGTCATCTCTATGGCGGGCATTGCCTTTGCCATCGGCATGAGCGTGGATAACAGCATCGTGGTATTGGAGAACATCGAGCGCTACCGCCGCCAGGGGCTGGACCGTATTGAGTCGGCACTGCGCGGCGTGCAGGAGGTGTGGCCCGCCACGCTCGCCTCCACCGCCACCACCATTCTGGTGTTCTTACCGATCCTTTTCATCGAAGAGGAAGCCGGGCAGCTCTACTCCGACGTGGCCATTGCGGTCTCGGCGGCGATATTTGCCTCCATGCTGGTGGCCGTCACGCTGGTGCCCTCGCTCTGCTCGCGATTCAGCTTTTCGATGCATCACGCGTCTAAACCCGACGATGCTCAAGCGCCCGGCGACGAGCGCCCTTCTCGACTGGGCGCGCTGCTTGAGCGGCTGATTGCGACGCCGCTACGCCGTGGGGTGATCCTAGTGCTGACGCTGCTGATCAGCGGCTGGACGATCCTGGCCCTGACACCGCCCGCCGAGTACTTGCCCGAAGGCGAGGAGCCCAAAACCTTTGCACGCATGAGCCCTCCCCCTGGCTACAGCCTGCAGGAGATGGCCAGCATTGCCGAGCAGGTCGAAGCGTACTTTCTACCCCATGTGCAGGCGGAGCCGGATGCCTTTTTAGCGGGCGATACCGAGGTGCCGCCGCTGGCTTACATGAACATGCGTGTGGCCCCCACGCAGCTTTTCATTGTTGCCGAAGCGGTCGACTCTTCGCATATCGAAGCATTGATGGAGGCACTCACGAACTACTACGAGCGCTTCCCCGGCATGCGCGCCTTTGCCTCGAAAGGCTCGATTATCTCCAGCAACGATGGCGGCACGCGCAGCATCAACCTGGATGTGGCGGGCCCGGACCTAGCCACGGTGTACGGCGCTGCCAATACGCTCTACCGGGAAGCCCAAACGCAGTTTGGCAATCCGCGTATTCAAAGCCAGCCTTCGTCGCTGTCGCTCGACCAGCCCTTGATTCAAATTCGCCCCGACTGGGCCAGGGTCGCGGAGCTGGGAATTTCTGCCGAGGCGGTGGGGTTTTCGGTCTCTGCTCTCGGGGAAGGGGCGTATGTGGATGACTTCTTTTTAGACGATGAGAAGATCGATATTTACCTCTATGGCCCGCAGGCGTCGCTGCCGTTAGACCAACTGCCAAACCTGCCGCTGCACACCCCCGATGGCTATACGCTGCCGCTATCGGCGGTGGCGCGTATCGATGAAACCATGGATACCAGCGTGATTCGCCGGGTAGACGGCAGCCGCACGGTAACGCTGAACGTGATTCCCCCTGCCAGCATTGCATTAGAGGCAGGCGTCGAGCAGGCCGAGGCGATGCTGGAGCGGCTGCGCCAGGAGGGCGTGTTGCCCTCGACGGTGGATGTTTCGATTTCCGGCGCCAGCGACCAGCTGAACGCCACCCGTGAGGCGCTTACCGGCAACTTCCTGATCGCTATCGTGATTGTTTACCTGCTGCTGGTGGCGATCTTCTCCCATTGGGGCTATCCGCTGCTGATTTTGACCTCGATACCGCTAGGCGTGGTGGGCGGCATTATGGGGCTGGCCGCCATGAATGGCGTGGGCAGCCTGCTGCCGTTAATCGGCGTGGCACCGCTCAGCCAGCCCTTCGATATGATTACCATGCTGGGCTTTTTAATCCTGATGGGTACAGTGGTGAATAACCCCATTCTGGTGGTCGACCAGGCCAGACGGCGGCTGCATGACAAAACGCTCAGCGTTCAGGAGGCCGTATCACAGGCGGTACAAACCCGCCTGCGCCCCATCGCCATCACCACGCTGACCACCCTGTGCGGGCTGTCGCCGCTGGTCTTTTTACCCGGCGAAGGCACCGAGCTGTATCGCGGCGTGGGGGCGATTGTGCTGTTTGGCCTGCTGGGTGCGGCGGTGGTCACGGTGACCTTCCTGCCCGCGCTGATGATCAGCGTGCTCAAGATCACCGAGCGCCGTTCAGCCCGCTCGCGGGCATAAAAAAACGCGGCCACCCATCGGTGGCCGCGTCCGTTGCCTATTTGCAAGATGTTTAGAAAGCGACGTTCAGGCCCAGCCACACCCGGCGGCCGTCATCCACATAGCCATACTCGTCGTAGGTGATGCGCTCATCAAACAAGTTGTAGATACCGGCGTTCACCGTGGCGCTGTCGTTGAGCTGATAGCCAATACCCGCATCCACAAAGGTGTAGGACGGTGCGACAATCGAGCTTTGCGACGGCCCGGTGGTGGGCTGGCTCTCTTCACCCCGGTAGGTCACTTTAGTCCACTGGCTAAGCCGTGCGTTTACCTCCCAATCCAGCGTGGCCGACACCTGGTGGCGGGGCAGCTGGGTCAGCGGCTCGCCAGCGTACTCGCCGCTTTTCTGTTCGGAATCGGTGAAGGTGTAGCTGGCGGTTAGCGCTAGCGTGTCGGTTAGCGGTGCGCCTAGGCTGGCCTCGACCCCTTGGGTCACTGCATCGTCGATATTGACCCGGTACGTGGGGTCACTGCCGAACTGATTCGGGCCTGCATTGCAAATATCGATCGGGCAGGCGATGCGAGTGATTTTGTCTTCGAAGTCGTTGTGGAACAGCGTGAGGCTGCCGTTCAGGCCTGCGTCGTTGCCGTACAGCAGCGCGATCTCTTTGTTGAGCGAGATTTCCGGCTCGAGATCCGGGTTGCCGTAAATATTACCGCCACGGCTGACCTGCCCCCAGTCCGGGGTAATTTCCCGCAGGTTAGGCGAGCGGTAGCCGGTGGATACACCTCCTTTCAGCGTCCATTCAGGTGTCATGTTCCATACGCTGTAAAGGCGCGGGCTGAGGTGGCTGCCATAGTTGTCGTCATCGTCCAGGCGCAGCCCGCCGGTCAGTGCCCAGGCGTCTGTCAGCATCCACTCATCTTCCACAAACAGCGCCCACTGGCTGTTTTCGATGGTGTTCCGGTCAGAGATCTGGTTAGTCTTGGCGTCTTCCAGCGCTTCCTCTTCCCAGCTCGCGCCGACGGTGAGCATGTGCATACCCAAGGGAATCAGGGCGCTGGTTTTCGCGGTGGTGTTGGTAATCTCGATATCCCGAGACTGGTTTTCGCTGCGCTCGCGCTGCACGAAGGTTTCGCTGGTGCCCCAATCGAAGCGTCCGCTGTGGGTCACCGCCACGTGGGTGTTGGTGTACTCGCCGATGCTGTCGGTGCAGCCACCCCGGCAGCCGTCCACCGGCCCGGAGCGCCCCACCAGCGAGCGGCGGTCTTGCTCGGTGATTCCCGCTTCGGCAGTCAGGTCGTGGTCGTCGCTAGCGGCCAGGCTCAACCGTGCGGTGAGGCTCTGCAGACTCTTCTCTTCGTAGCCATACTCGATGTCGTCCTCGTCCCGCTCGGAGGTGCGGCCATAGAGCTGAAGCCCCAAGCGCTCGCCCACCAGCGGCCCGCTGAGGTAGAAGTTCGCTTGGCGGCTGTCGCCGGAGGCGCTGTCTTCCTGCAGCACCGTATCGAGCTGGATATTGCCGTGCCAGCTATCCGCCACTTTTCGGGTAATCACGTTGATCACCCCGCCGATGGCATCGGAGCCGTACAGGGTCGACATCGGCCCGCGCACCACCTCGATACGCTCGATGGCCTGCAGCGGCGGCAGCCAATCCTGTTCAAAGCCCGCATCCCCATTGGGACGCGACTCTCGTGAGCTTTGCGGGCGTCCATCGACCAGAATCAGCGTGTATTGTGACGGCATGCCGCGAATGGAAATGTCGTTGCCGTTATCGCCACGCCCGCCGCCCGTGACGACCACGCCCGGTACGTCGCGCAGCGCATCGGTGACGTTTTGGTAGTGACCACGCTCCAGCTCTTCACGGGAGATCACGCTGATCGAGGCGGGGGCGCTACTGATCTGCTGCTCGAAGCCGGAGGCCGTCACCACGATATCGTTAAGTTGGGGCGTTTCTTGAGCCACGGCTGCCCCGCAGGCGAGAGATGAAATAGCGCTGGCCAGCAGCGTACGGCGCAAACGAGAAGACATAGCGGGTTCCTTTGATATAAAGAGCACTTGCTTACAAATACGAATTATTAGCATTTATATTTTTGCATACTCTTTGCACAAAGGGGCGGGACGGTGCGTTCAACCAAGCGGAACACAAATGGCAATTATTTTCATTCAGCAAATTCGATGGCACAATAGCGTGACTCCGTTTCGCCAGTGGTCCCGACTATGTACGATTTTGATGAACTCGCCGCTTTTGCCGATGTGATGACCACCGGCAGCCTGACACGCAGCGCACAGAAGCTCGGGCTGGCAAAATCGACGTTGAGTCGCCGAATCAGCCAGCTAGAAGCCCGGCTAAACCAACCGCTGCTGCGTCGTCAGGCGAACCGTTTGATTCCCACCGAAGCGGGCCTGCTGTTTCATCAGTACTGCACCGAGCTGCTGGCCATGGCCGCCCACAGCCAAGAGGCGCTGGCGGAGCTGCGCGAGGAGATCAGCGGTAAAGTCACGCTCGAAGTACACGGCGCGCTGGCACGAGGCTGGATGGCAGGCGTTATGGATGCGTTCTTGACCCGCTACCCCAAGGTCGAGCTAACCCTGCATACCCGGGAGACGCCGCCCACCAAGATGCACAGCAACAGCGTGCACATTTGGCTAGGCGCCACCCATGAGTGCGGGCTGAATCAGGAGCGTTTGGGCCACCTCACCCGCGGCCTCTACGCCAACCCGCACTATTTAGCCCACGCAGGAACGCCGCAGCACCCTCAAGAGCTGGATGCGCATGCCTGGATCGACTTGTTGGATACTGCATCCAGCGGCCTACTGCTGCACCACGCCGAACACGCCGACTACCTGTTCAACGCACCCCGCTCGCGGCTCCGGGTAGATCTTACAGCGCTGCACATCGATGCCATCGCCTATGGCCAAGGGATCGGCCTGCTGCCCCACTGGGTGGTCGAAAAACGCGAGCGCCACCACCCTGGAGATCTGGTCAACTGCCTGCCCGGCTGGGAACCTGCTCCCCTACCCGTGACGCTGCTGTATGCCTACGGGCACCACTCCCGCCGGGTCAACGCGCTGCTGGATTTTCTGCGTGATCAGGTGCCCACCGCATGGCAAACCCGCACTGGCGCCGTGCACACGCACTAGCGATTCGCCTTGCCAGTTAGCCGCCTAATTACCCACAATAGGCGGCCGATGATCGTCAAGGAACGTTAATGCTCGCTGAACTCTTCGCCGTCATGGCCCCTGTATTGGCCGGTGCCGGGCTAGGCTTTCTATGGGTTCGCCTCGGCCAACCCTACCCCGTCGATTTTGTGACACGCCTCGTTTTCAATATTGGTACGCCCGCGCTGGTGCTGGCGTCGCTGTCTGGGGCAACGATCGATGCCAGCACGTTCGGTCAAGTCATGCTGGCTGCCGCCCTGGTGATCGTCGGCATGGGGGCCGCTAGTTTTGCCGTTGCCAAGGTGCTGCGCCGAGATTGGCGAGTGCTCATCGCGCCGATGATGTACCCCAACACGGGCAATATGGGGCTGCCGGTGGTGCTGTACGCCTTTGGCAGCGCGGGCTTTGCTTACGGCATTACGGTGATGGTGACGGTTTCGCTGTTTCAGTTCACCTTGGGGGCAGTGCTCAGTAGCCAGGGCAACCCGGTTAAAACTCTACTCAAAACCCCAACGGTGTATGCCATCGCCCTCTCCATGGCGCTGCTGCTGACCGATACCCCGCTGCCCCTATGGATGGCCAACACGGTCGATCTCATGTCGGGCTTCACCGTACCGCTCATGCTCATCACCCTCGGCGTATCGCTGGCTAGCATTCAGGTGAAAAGCCTGCGCTCTGGGGTTGGCTTTAGTCTCATCCGTATTCCGCTGGCCGCGGCGGCTGCGTGGCTCATCGCTGGCTGGCTAGGACTGCCACCGCTGGCGCAGAACATTCTGGTGGTACAGATGTGCATGCCGGTGGCGGTCTTCAACTATTTATTCGCCCAACGTGCCCAGCGCGAACCGGCCTATGTGGCCAGCCTCGTGTTCTGTTCGACCTTGATGGCGCTGTTCTATTTACCGGCCTTGCTGGCGCTGCTGATGTAGCTCCGGGAACCCCCGCCCGTCGTTGGCAGTCACTGCTAGACTACTACTGACGTTGCGCCACTCGAGGACATACAATGCCAATGCGACACTCCCTGCCCGTTCGACCGCAAACGCCACACCCCCGCTCGCTCTGCCATCGCGCCGTTCGCTGGGTGGCCCCTTGCGTCACGGGGCTTCTGCTCGCCAGCGCAGCTCATGCGGACGTCGTTCACCAAGCATTAGACACCGAGCATCTAGCCCTCACCATCGAGCGCGTGGCCGACGGCCTCGACAACCCTTGGGCGGTGGCGTTCTTGCCCGATGGCCGCTATCTGGTCAGCGAGCGCAGCGGGGGGTTGAACCTCGTCGACGCCGAGGGACGCATTGAGGCGTTGAGTGGCCTGCCCCGAGTCAGCCAAAACGGTCAGGGGGGCCTGCTCGATGTGGCGCTGCACCCTGAGTTTGGCGACGGCGAACACGATTGGATTTACTTCACCTGGAGCAAGCCAGAAGGCAGTCAAAGCCGCTCGGCGCTCTCGCGCGTCAAGTGGCAAGATGACGCTTTGGGCGAGGTCGAGCATTTGTTCGAGCAGGATCGCGCCTCCTCTCCCGGCCGGCACTACGGTTCACGCTTGGCGTGGCTCAAAGATGGCACGCTACTCATGAGCATTGGCGACCGCGGCGTCGACCCTTCCCGCGCCCAAGCCCGCGATGACCACGCAGGCTCTACGCTGCGGCTCACCGAGACCGGCGACGTGCCAGATGACAACCCCTTCGTGGATGACGACGATACGCTGGATGAGATTTACACCCTAGGCAACCGCAATATTCAGGGCATGACCGTGCTAAGCAATGGCGAGCCCTGGGCCACCGAGCACGGCCCTCGCACCGGCGATGAGTTGAACCAGATCGTGCCTGGCAACAACTACGGCTGGCCGGAGGTGAGCCTGGGCAACGATTACGCCACCAACGAACCCATTGGCGTGGAATCCAAACCCGGCATGGAAGACCCGGTGTATCGCTTCGATGGGCGCTTTGCCCCTTCCGGTCTTGCCGAAGTGACCAGCGATGCCTTTGAACCCTGGCAAGGAAGCCTGTTGGCGGGTGGCCTTGGCAGCCAAAAGCTGCTGCGCCTCACCCTCGACGAGGGCCAAGTGGCCGACGAAGAGCTGATTCTGGATGGCGAGATTGGCCGCATCCGCGACGTGCGCCAAGGGCCCGATGAGGCGATTTACTTGCTAACCGACGGCAGCCAAGGCAGCCTTTACCGCCTGACACCGACCGAGCGCTAATCTCGAGCCACCACCAGGAAGCACGATGCGACTACGTAACCTCATCATTTTAACGGTCATCGTACCGCTGTTCGTGATTCTGGTGGTGTTTAGTCTAGTGGCGATCAAATCGCTGGAAGACAACGTGCGCTCCAAGCTTCAAACCGAAGTCGAGATCATCACCCGCGCACTCAGCACCTCGCTGAGCTACGCAGTGGCCCGCGACAGCGCCACGCCGTTGGAAGAAGCGCTGCAATCGGCGTTTTCGTTTCACCGCATTTATGGCGCTTACGTATTCGACCCCCAAGGCCGAGAAATATACGGCCTGGGCCTGGGGAAAGATCTGTTCACGCCAGAAGAGATCCAACAGGTCATCGCCACCGACGACATGCACAGCAGCTACCGTCAGCAAGAGGGCTGGACCTACTACTCCGCGCTGACGCCCCTGCGCACCCAGGATGGCACCGTGCAGGGCGTGCTGCAGGTGAACCGCCTCAATACCGGCATCGAGAACTACACCGGGTTTATTAGCATCGTGGCCGTACTGGTCTTCGTGATTGGGGCAGCGGGCATCGTGTTCAGCATTTGGTGGGGATTTCGCCACTATATCGAGCGGCCGCTCAACCGCCTGCTGCGCGTCATGCTGCTGGTCGAAGATGGCGACCGCAGCCAGCGGGCCACGGCAGATGGCCCCACGGAGTATCGCCGCCTTGCGTCGGGCTTGAACGGCATGCTGGACGCCATGGCCGAAAAAGATCGCGACATCGATGCGCGACAGCGGCGCGAAATCGAGCTGGAAAAGCGTCTGCGCAAGTCCAAAAAGCTCGCCGAACTGGGCGTGCTCGCCGCTGGGGTCGCCCACGAGATCGGCGCCCCTTTGACGGTCATCAATGGCCAAGCTCAGCGCTTGGCTCGCCGTCATACGATTGGCGACGATGAGCGGGCACGGCTTGGCCGCATTCGTGGCGAAGTGGAACGCATCGTCGAGATCGTCCGTCAGCTGATGGAACTTGGCCGACAACATAACGTGGAGAAAGGACACCAAGCGCTCGATCAGCTTATCATCAGTGCCAGTGAGCTGGTCGAAGAGGAGTTGGAACCACGAAATATCCATCTGGATATTGATCTTCCTACTCCGACCCCCCATTTATTGGTCAATGGTCAGCAAATCGTTCAAGTGCTGACCAATTTATTACGCAACGCCGCCCAAGCTCCCCAGGTCAGCCATATCCGTGTCCGCGCGCAGGCACACAGCGAAGAGCTGACCCTTTGGGTAGAAGACGACGGGCCTGGCATCCCAGCTTCGCACCATCATCAAGTGTTCGATCCATTTTTCACCACCAAGCCGGTGGGCCAAGGCAGCGGCTTGGGATTATCGATGGTGCACCGCATTATTAACGACCACGGCGGGACGATTGGCGTATTTGACAGCGCGCTTGGCGGCGCTGGCTTTGAAATTACGCTGCCCCTTAGTGAAACCGCATCCGCTTGAGGACGACGTTTGTGACCCATCAGGAACACCTTTTACCGTTATTGGTGGTGGAAGATGACGCCGCTATCCGTGAGTTATTAGAGGAAGAGCTCAACGACGCGGGCTACGACACACTGGGTGTCCCCAGCGCAGAAGAGGCCATTGCTCTGCTGAGCCATACGCCGGTGGCCATGATGATTACCGATGTACGGCTACCGGGCATGACCGGCATTCAGTTACTTCAACAGCTCCGCCAGAGCGGCAGCGAGCTTGGCATCATCGTGATTACCGCATTTGGCACCATTGACCAAGCGGTTGAGGCCCTCAAGTTAGGGGCGGACGACTTTTTGACCAAACCTCTGGATTTAGACGCTATCCGCGAGGCCGTTTTTCGCGTACTGGAGCGCCAGCGTTTGTCCCTTTCCCATGATACGGAACTTAGCCATTTTCACGGCATCGTGGGCAAGAGCCCGGCCATGCAGTCGCTGTTTCACGATGCGTCGCGGTTGGCGAAAAGCGATGCGCCTATTTTGATTTTGGGTGAAAGCGGTACCGGGAAAGAGCTGCTGGCCCGAGCGATTCATCAGGAGAGCAGCCGCCACGACGCTCCGTTCGTGCCCGTGAACTGCGCCAGCATTCCTGCCGACCTGATGGAGAGCGAATTTTTTGGCCACGTGAAAGGCGCCTTTACCGGCGCTAACGAGGCCCGTAAAGGCCTGTTTCACAGCGCCCAGGGCGGCAGCCTGTTTCTCGATGAGATTGGCGAAATGCCGATCAATCTGCAGGCCAAGCTGCTGCGCGCCCTGCAAGAGAAAACCGTTCGCCCAGTGGGGGGCGAGCGCGAGGAGCCGGTGGACGTGCGCATCATTGCCGCCACTCACCGCCACTTGGAAAAAGAGATCGAGCAGGAGAACTTCCGAAGCGATCTGTTTTACCGCCTGGAAACATTCTCACTGCGCATTCCACCGCTACGCGAGCGCGGCACGGATATCGAACACCTAGTCTTTGCGTTGATCGACAAACACGCGGAAGCCCAGGACAAACAGATCGAGCAGATCGAGCCGGAGGCCCTCAACAGCCTGTTGAACTACAGCTACCCAGGCAACGTACGCGAACTGGAGAATGCAATCATGCGCGCGGTCACACTAAGCGAAGCGGGCGTGCTGCAGCATCAGGACCTGCCCGAACGCCTGCGCGAACAATCCAGCCAGCAAAAGAGCAGTGCCGACACCACGCCTACGCTCAGCGGTGAGGTGCTGCCCGGCACCCAGATCCCGGCACCCGCACCGGCCCGCTGGCCGAGCCTAGAAGAGGTCGAGAAGCGCTATATTCGCAAGGTGTTGGAAGCCACAGGTGGGAATAAACGGCGCACGGCCGAAGTGCTGGGGATTGCCCGCCGCACGCTCTACCGGCGGTTAGAAGATAGCGAAGAGTAATCCCATGCCGGTCGCCGTTCGACGACCGGCTTTTTAACGCCTACTCCGTGACGCCCTCGCCGGGCGACTCCCGTGTTGCCTGGCCGTCGTTCGCCATGGGCCCGGTATCCATGGGCTCTTGAGGTTCGTCTGCCGGTGCTTCTGAATCGGTGGTCGGTGCCTCTGAATCGCCGCACCCCGTCAGCACGCCTGCCATGAGCAGTGCGCTCAGCAGTAACGCCAACCCACGCGCGTTGTGTAATCGTGACATCATGTCGTTCTCCTTCCTTGATCATGGGCAAACAGCCGCCAAGGCAGCGACTGCTCCCCTAACCTTAGCGGCTGTCCGCGATCTTGCAAAACCGAGCGCCACCCGGCATGCACCGCCCGAAGGCAAAAAAAAGCCCCCGCGGGCGCGGGGGCGAAAAGGATGGTAAACCGCGTGGAGCAGCCGCAGGGAACAGACAGCTGGGTCGGCCTACCATCGTAGGGAGCGTTGACGACTATTGGCCGTTAGTCATGTCTTCCTCTTCATCGCCACTAGGGGCGTCATCGGTACCCGCTTCATCGGCACCGGGCATGGGGTCGGTACCTTCACCGAAACCAGGATTCTCTTCAGGATCGTTTGCGGACGCCGCCGATGTATTCTCTTCCGGCATGGGCGCCTGCTCATCAGGCATCGGCTCTTGCGCTGCTGCCGGGTCGTCACCCAGGCCGGGGTCTTCGTTCATCGGCTCGTCTGCCATGGCAGGCTCGTTCTCAGCAGCCGGAGCGGTAGAGGTGGTGGCATCCTGCTCCAGCGTGTCGGGCTGCTGTGCCGGGGGCATCTCCTCGTCGCCATTACCACAGCCAGCCAAGGCCAGGGTGCTGACGGTTGCCGCTAACATACACAGCGTCAGTACACGTGGACGCTTACGCGGTTGGCTCACTTGCTTGTCCATAAGGGTTGCCTCCATTGACGACTAACGTGCTTGCGTCACTTGCCAAGCATTTCTAAAACGATACTTTCACACTTCGTGCCAACATCCACATAAAATAATTTTTAATTTTAAAAACAATATCTTAAAAACAAAATCAGGATGCCATCCGCTGTCATGACAGGGTCATAGACGGGGGTTCAAAATGGCACATGTGGCGTAAATTGACGGGATGGACGGGAGCGTTGTGGCACATCCCGCTCACTTATGTATAATAATTTGTAATAACTTATCAAATATAATCTTAACTTCTACTTATGAACCGTTTTGTGTCGCTGCTTGCAGGAAGCACGTAAAGGCCGCAGGTAAGCGCATTGAGTAACGACACAAGGCTGCTCATTCAATCAAAAGGCACCGCTGATGGACGAGACACGCCCTGTCAAAATTCAGGTACGCGGCTTGAGCAAGGTATTTGGCAAGCAGCCCAAAAAAGCACTCGAGCTACGCGACCAAGGCCTCAAGCGCCCTGAAATTCTCGAAAAAACGGGCCAAACCCTGGGCCTTTCCAATATCTCCTTCGACGTTTACGAAGGCGAGCTACTGGTCATCATGGGCCTATCGGGTTCGGGTAAATCGACCCTGATTCGCTGCTTGAACCGCCTCATCGACACCACCGAAGGTGAGATCGTCATTGATGGCGAAAACATCCCAACGCTGGGCGAAAAGGCCCTGCTAGAGTGCCGCCGTCGCCACTTCTCGATGGTGTTTCAAAACTTCGCGCTCTTTCCTCACCGCACGGTTCAGCAGAACGCCGAGTTCGGCCTGGAAATTCGCGGCGTCGAAAAATCGGAGCGCCAGTCGATTGCTCATAACGCGCTGAAGCAAGTGGGCTTGGAAGGCTGGGAAGACGCCTATCCAAACCAGCTGTCGGGCGGCATGCAGCAGCGCGTCGGGCTTGCCCGCGCCTTGGCGAACGATGCCAGCGTTCTGCTGATGGACGAAGCCTTCTCGGCCCTCGACCCGCTGATCCGGAAAGATATGCAGCAAGAGCTTCTGCAGCTGCAAACCAAAATGCAGAAAACCACCGTCTTCATTACCCACGACCTGGATGAAGCGCTCAATATCGGCGACCGCATCGTGCTGCTAAAAGATGGTGAAGTCGTACAAATCGGCACGCCGGAAGAGATCCTCACCAAGCCTGCCGATGACTACGTCCGCCGCTTTATCGAGGGGGTCGACCGCTCGCGCATTTTGACCGCCGAGAGCGCCATGCGCCCGGTGCGCACCACGGCAAGGGACAGCGACGGCCCGCGAACGGCGCTGCATCGTATGCGCGATCACAGCATCGATTCCATTTACGTGACCGACCGTGACCGCCAACTGCTCGGGCTACTCGAAGCCGATGCGGCCAGCCGTGCCATCGAGGAAAAAGCCGAGACCATTACCCATCACCTGACTCAGGACTTCCGCAAAGTGCCGCCAGACGAGCCGCTGCAACACCTCTTCGCCATGTTTAGCGAAAAGAGCTACCCGATCGCGGTGGTGGATGAGCAGCAGCGCCTGCTGGGCGTTGTGGTGAAAGGCGCGGTACTGGATGAACTGGCACGAGCAGGAGAGCAGTAATGGAGATCGCACGTATTCCTTTAGGTAGCTGGATCGAAAGCGGCCTGACGTGGCTGACCAGCGAATACTCCGTCGTGACGCGCGGCATTTCCCGCGTGACGCAAACAGGGATCAACAGTCTCAACGATGGCCTGATGTGGCTACCCGAGTGGGCACTGCTGGCGATCATTGCGCTGCTGTGCTGGAAACTCGCCAGCACTCGCTTGGCCATTGGTGCAGTTGCCGGGCTGGCGTTGATCTGGAATCTAGGGCTTTGGAACCCGATGATCGAGACGCTGACGCTGGTGGTGATTGCCACGCTAGTGGCGGTGGTCATTGCCTTGCCCGTGGGGATTGCCGCGGCGCTTTCCGAGCGGCTCTACCGACTGATCATGCCCGTGCTGGACTTCATGCAGACCATGCCCGCGTTCGTGTACCTGATTCCTGCCATTCCGTTCTTCGGGATTGGCTCGGTCTCGGCGATTTTCGCCACGGTCATCTTCTCCATGCCTCCTGCGATTCGTTTTACCACGCTGGGCATTCGTCAAGTGCCGACCGAGCTCATCGAAGCTGCCGACGCCTATGGTGCCACGCGGGGCCAAAAACTGTTCAAAGTACAGCTACCGCTTTCGCTGCCCACGGTGATGGCAGGCATCAACCAGACCATCATGCTGGCGCTGTCGATGGTGGTGATTGCGGCCATGATCGGTGCCGATGGCTTGGGTAGCGAAGTGTGGCGCGCCATTCAGCGTCTACGCCCAGGCGACGGCTTCGAAGCAGGGATCGCCGTGGTGATCCTGGCCATGCTGCTAGACCGCCTGACGCAATCGCTGCGCAAATCGCGCCGCTCATCATAGCGCTCGACGCTGCGTTGACCCGTGCACTTGAACCACCGGTCATGAGTGACCATGCTGAACGGGTCAACCGATCACTTAGGTTAAGACAAGAAAGACCTCTTCATACCGCAGTGGTGAGTGCCACTGCCCATCAACAGGGAGCAAGTGAATGAAAACGCATACGTTGAATCACCGCATCCGCCTCGCCTCTATGGCCCTGGTCGCCGGTACTGGCCTCGTCGCTGGCAGCCTGGCCCACGCACAGGATCAGGGCACGATCAACCTGGCCTACGTGGAGTGGTCGTCTGAAGTCGCCTCCACCAACGTCATGGCGGCGGTACTCGAGCAAGCAGGCTTCGAAGTGGAGCTGACGTCTCTGTCTGCGGCGGCAATGTTCCAAGCGCTCTCCACGGGCGATGCCGATGCCATCGTGGCCGCTTGGCTGCCCACCACCCACGCGGACTACATGGAGCGCGTCGGTGGCAATATCGAAGACCTGGGCCCCAACCTGGATGGCACCAAACTCGGCTTGGTCGTACCTGAGTACACCGACGTGGACTCCATTGCCGATCTGAACGACAACGCCGACAGCTTCAACGGCGAGATCATCGGTATTGACCCCGGTGCAGGCCTAATGGCACTCACCGAAGAGGTTGTGGATACCTATGACCTTGGGTTGGACCTGCGCAGCGGCAGCGGCGCCACCATGACAGCGGCCCTGGCCAGCGCCATCCAAAACGAAGAGGACGTGGTCGTCACCGGCTGGACTCCGCACTGGATGTTTGCTCGTTTCGATCTGAAATACCTCGAAGACCCGGAAAACGTCTACGGCGGTGCCGAGCAGATCCATACCGTGGTTCGTAGCGGCCTGGAAGAGGACATGCCCGACGCGTATGCCATCCTGGATGCCTTCGAGTGGACGCCCGAGCAGATGGGCGAAGTCATGCTGATGAACCAGGAAGAAGGCAGCGACCCCTACGACAATGCCAAACAGTGGGTAGAAGAGAACCAAGACGTCGTCGAGCAGTGGCTCAATAGCTAACGCCCGCTCATAAGCGTTTAATGACAGGGGGCTACGGCCCTCTGTTGTCGTTATAGTTATGTCGCTTTTTCGTGGTAATGTGCCCTCGCGTTGAATAAAGATTAAGCAACGTTTGCTACTGTTACTGATGTAATGCACGCCTGCTACCGCACCCATGGATGACCAGAGGGAAACCGCTGGTCCATCAACGTGCGTTTAGCGGTTTCTGTCCGACATGGAGAGGCTCCCGTGGATAATCCTGACTCTAAGCGTCCCGCTGATGAGCCGGTATCAGAAGGCATCCCCGCCCCTGATGGTCCGGCCAACCTGATCGATACCGACTACGTGATCGGTCAAGACAACATCACGACGAGTGCAATGGGCTTCAACCTTGACCTGCACGGCAAGGTATTCACCATTTCTGCGCTCATCGTGCTGCTGTTTGTGGTACTGACTCTTGCTCTGCAAGACATGATTGCACCGGTTTATGATGCCATCTTTGGCTTTTTGACCGGCAACCTGGCCTGGTTCTTCATTCTGGCCGCCAATATCTTCGTCATCCTCTGCCTGGGTTTGATCGTATCGCCCCTGGGTAAAATCCGAATTGGCGGGGCAGATGCCAAACCGGACTTTACCTACACCGGCTGGTTCTCGATGTTGTTTGCGGCCGGTATGGGCATCGGGCTGATGTTCTTTGGCGTCAACGAACCGCTGACGCACTTTGGCACCTCTCTCGACGGTGGCGATTGGGCACCGTTGGCTGGTGCTGAAGGCGATACGGCGGGTGCGGCGGCACTCGGCATGGCGGCGACGATCTTCCACTGGGGTCTGCACCCGTGGGCGATTTATGCCGTTGTGGCGCTGTCACTGGCGCTATTCTCGTTCAACAAAGGCTTGCCGCTCTCCATGCGCTCGGTGTTCTACCCGCTGCTGGGTGAGCGCGTGTGGGGCTGGCCGGGGCACTTGATCGATATCCTGGCGGTCTTTGCCACGCTGTTTGGTCTGGCCACGTCGCTGGGCTTGGGCGCCACCCAAGCCGCTGCCGGTTTGACCTACCTGTTTGGCGCGCCGGAAAGCGACATCACGATGATTCTGTTGATCATCGGCATCACCATGATCGCGATCTGCTCGATCGTGGCCGGGGTCGATAAAGGCGTACAGCTGCTATCGAAAATCAACATTGCCATGGCCGCCGCGCTGCTGTTCTTCGTGATCGGTGTCGGCCCCACGCTGCTGATTGCCACTGGCTTCTTCGAAAACCTGGTGAACTACGTGGTTCACCTGCCGGCGCTATCGAACCCGTTTGGCCGTGAAGACGCGAACTTCAGCCAAGGCTGGACGGCCTTCTACTGGGCGTGGTGGATCTCCTGGTCTCCGTACGTCGGTATGTTCATCGCGCGGGTATCCCGTGGCCGTACCGTTCGTGAATTCCTGATCTCCGTACTGATCGTACCGTCGGTCGTTTCGGTTCTGTGGATGACGACGTTCGGTGGCACCGCCATCGACCAATACGTCAGCCAAGGCATAGAAGCCGTGCGCGATGCGGGCGTGGATCTGCAGCTGTTCATCATGCTGGAGCAACTGCCGCTCTCGCAGATCACCTCGTTCATTGCCATCGTGCTGGTCATCGTCTTCTTCGTGACCTCGTCGGATTCCGGGTCGCTGGTGATCGACTCCATCACCGCAGGCGGCAAGGTGGATGCCCCGAAACCGCAGCGCGTGTTCTGGGCGATCATCGAAGGTGCGATTGCCATTGCGCTGCTGCTGGGCGGTGGTTTGACCGCACTGCAGACCATGGCCGTCTCTACCGGGTTCCCGTTCACCATCATTCTTCTGGTGGCGTGTTACGCCATCATCAAAGGCTTGATGAGCGAGCCCAAAGCGGTCTAACGATCTGCTTTACCTAGGTAAGACGCAAACGGGCAGCCCATGGGCTGCCCGTTTGCCTATCAGGGTGGAGAGATTCAAGCGTTAACACCACAGCGCTTTCAAGGGCGTGTCTGGCGTATAGCGATTGGCGATTTGCGCCTGCAAAAGCTCCGCGGTGGCCAGCGCGTCGACCAGCGCATGGTGCCCTTGATAGGCAGGCAAACCGTAGCGCTCACGACTGGCGTTGAGGCGAATCGATACCGGCGGCCGACCTAACCAACGGCGGAAACGGGCCCACAGAGTTTGACGATGCAGTCGCGCTTCCAGCGACATGGTATCGATCATCGGAAACAGCACCCCTTCCCCCCGGCGCGCCTTCACCGCCGCATCGAGAAAGGGGCGTTCGATGTTACGAAAGTGAACCACCACGATACGCCCTGCCAGCACCGTCAACAGTTCATCCAACACGTCATCGAGGTCTGGCGCATCGGCGATCTCCGAGTGCGTGATGTGGTGATAAGCAATCGACGTCTCGTCCAGCGGCCGGGATGGCTTCACGACCCAGTAACAGCGTTGGGCCATGGGAATACGCCCCAACGTAAATGGTACGACGCCAATACTGACAATCGCATGGCGGCGCTCGTCGAGCCCAGTGGTTTCCATATCCAGCGCCACCATGGGCACTTCCGACAAGGGGGTATCCGGGTCGGGCATGGGCGTGTCGAAAAAGCGCTTCAACATCTCGTCTTGGGCCCCCGCGACCCGGGCGGCCATATAGCCCTGCCAGTCGGCCTGGGTGACTTTTTGGCGCGGTCGTATGCCGTGCATATCAGCGCCCCTGCCGTTGGGTGGGAACGGGATAGCGGAACTTCAAAAACTTCTGGGCATTGCTCAACACCTGAAACGCGTCTTTCAGGGTATGGCGTTCGCTATCTTCCACGTTCTCGGGCTCGATATTGTTATCCGGCTCGCGCTCTTCCTGCAGGTCGATCATTTGATGGCGTATCCGCGACATGCATAAAAATTCGAACGCATAGTTCAGCTTGTCGCTGACACCCGTCGCCAGCAGTTGGGTTTTACTGATGTCGTCCAGACGCTGGAAAGAGTTTTGCGCTTTGGAACCGCAGGCCAGTGCATGCACGCGAATCAAATCCACCATCGGTGCCGTACCGCGCCGCTTGAGATTGATGGAGTTATTGTGCTTGCCATCTTTCTCCATCACGAAGGTGCGGAAAAAGCCGAGGGGCGGGGTTCGATTGAGCGCATTGCGTGCCATAGCCGCCAGGAACAGCGGCGACTTGGGAGCGGTTTGGGCAATCAAATCCTGGAGCGTTTCGACGAACAAATCTTCCCCATAGATGCTATCCAGATCGAAAAAGATCGAGCTGTGCAGCAGTTTCTCGGGGGTTGGGTTCGCCATCCAGTCCTGAAAATAGCGCTTCCATACCGCCAGCGGCTGACGCCACTGGCGGTTGGTCGCCATCACGTCGCCCTTACAGTAGGTGTAGCCACAGGCGGCCAGGCCATCGCTGACGAACGCCGCTAGGGCACGAAAATACTCGTCGTGCTCTTCGGGGACGAAGTCATCAGAGAGAATCAGCGCATTATCCTGGTCGGTGACGATGCTCTGCTCATTACGCGCCATGGAGCCATTGACCATATAGCAATAAGGCACTGGCGGCGGCCCGAGGGTATCTTCGGCCAGCTCCAGCAACCGGCGAGTGAAACTGCGTCCAATCGTGGAGAGCGCGCTGCCCACCATTTGCGAGTTCGCACCCTCCTGCACCATGCGTACGAACGCCGCTCGAACGTCCGGTGCCAGCTTGGCCAGCCCCTGGGCGCTGGACTGGTTGAAGATATTGCTCACCAGATAAAGGCCGCTATGGGTTTCGTAGCGAATGATATCCGATAGGTGCACCACGCCTACCGGGCGCTGGCGATACAGCACGGGCAGGTGATGAACGTTGCTACGCAGCATGGTCAGCATCGCTTCATAGACCGAGGCATCGGACTGGATGGTAATGAGTCGTTCCGAAATCACCTCTCCGATGGGAGTCGTGGGCGATAGACCTTCGGCCACGACGCGCGTGCGAAAGTCGCTGTCAGTGAGAATGCCGCACATCTGCCAAGTTTTGCCCTCGCTATCCTGGAAGCTATAGCGGGGGTTATCGCTCCCCTCATTGATGACCAGCACCGCAGACGCTTGGGCGTCGATAATCTGTCGAGCTGCCTGCTGTACGCTGGTGGTGGATTCGACCATCACCGGGTAGCGAGTGACCAGTTTGCGAATGCGGGTCACCATCATGTCGTTCGACTTCTTCTGCTGCTCGGCGGCGGTCTCTAGCCGCGGACGCTCTAGCTCGACGAAATCGGCGAAGTCGTCATCCTCTTCGCATAGACGTTGAAACACTGCGTCGGGGATAAAGTAAATCAGCGTGTCTTCGATAGCCTTGGCGGGAAAACGCACCTTGTGGTTACGCAACAGGCTGAAGTGGCCAAAGATATCGCCCTCACCTAGGCGGTTATAGAGCTCGCCCTGGCGGCGATACACCTCAACCGCACCGCTGCGAATGTAGCAAAGCTCATTCAGCGTATCGTTCAGCGTCAGAATATCGCTATCCGTTTTGAAATAGCTGACTTCTACCTGCTCGGCAATGGCGTCCAGCAACTCATCCGACAAACCATCAAACGGGGGAAACTGCCCCATGTGTTGGCGTATTTCTAATAACTCGACGTCCATACGCTCTCCTGCTGGGCGCTGACTCTATTGAACGGGCGGTGCTTTGACGAGAGTGGTGTCGTCAAGGGCTAAGTTTGTCGTGAACACTCGCCATGGACAACCCTTTGAAGGTGAATCGAAAGAGCGGGACGGACGGCCCGACACGAAAAAGCCCAGCGCACGAGCGCTGGGCTTTAGTCGACTTGCGGTGTGGCGGATACTTCGCACGTTAAGGAAAATCTGGCACTATCCGCATAGCCTTGGATGAAACATTCAACTCATGGCGTTTACGACTGGCTCGCCATTTCTTGAACGCGCTGCATCACTTCCGGATCTTGCTGGATGGATTGACCGATGGCGTTGAAGGTATCGACATCCAAGCCGCTGTCCTCGACGACTTCGATCATGCGGTCATTGGCTTCAGCGCGAACTTCCTGCTGTGCGGTTTCGTCTTCTGCTTCCTGCAGACGCTGTGTGTACTCTTGTGAGATCACGGCGATTTCTTGAGAAGCATCGGCGAACTGCTGTAGCTGCTGATCAGAAAAATCCTGAGCCGGGGCTTGCTGAGTAGCCATTGGATCTTGCGCTTGACCTTCAGCTTGTTGGGCGTGAGCGGTGCCCGCCATCAGACCCGTGGCGAGAAGTGCAGCAGAGAACAAAGCAGTCATACGTTGCATGGTAAGAAACCTCATTGGCGCGTTATGAATGTGCCCAGTGTGACGCGTCGTTTGGGCGCTGGTTCAATCTTTTATGTAAAACTCAGTAACAAAAAGAACAAAGCGTAAGTTATCTACCCCATGAATCATGCTATCCCAGGAGCACTATGTCTATTAATTTCAAGACGTTAGGAGAGAAAGACGCCGCCTCCCTTGGGCTGGCCGCCATGCCAGGGCTTTTCGTTCTGCTCTGGAGCACCGGCTTTATCGGCGCGAAGTTTGGCCTGCCCTACGCCGAACCTTTCACCTTTTTGTTCATCCGTTTCGTGCTCACACTGCTGCTGTTGCTGCCATTGACGTGGCTGATGCGCATTGCCTGGCCTTCATCACCTACGTTATGGAAACATATTGCGGTATCGGGTTTGCTGGTCCACGGCACCTATCTGGGCGGCGTGTTTTACGGCATTTATTTAGGCATGCCCGCCGGCTTGGCCGCCCTACTGGTTGGCCTACAGCCACTGCTCACGGCGGCCTGCGCGGGACCGTTGCTAGGCGAGCGGCTGACCAAACGACAGTGGTGTGGTCTGCTCTTGGGCTTACTCGGCATCAGTTTGGTACTGGGTAGCAAGCTGGAACTCGGCAGTACGCTTTTTAGCGGGTTCGGGGTTGGGGCGCTGGTGAGCGTGATGGCCGCCCTGATGGGTATTTCGCTGGGCACGCTGTACCAAAAGCGTTACTGCACCAGCATGCCGCTGCTATCGGGCGCGGTCATCCAGTACATGGCGGCGGGCGCACTGCTGGGGGTAGGTGCCCTGCTTTTCGAAAGCCGCGAGGTGGAGTGGAGCACGACGTTCATACTGACGCTTGGTTGGCTCGTGCTGATTCTGTCGATTGCCGCTATCCTGCTACTGATGGCCTTGATAAAGAAGGGGGAGGCTTCCCGCGTGGCGAGTCTCTTTTATCTCGTGCCACCGGTCACTGCGCTACAGGCGTGGTGGCTATTCGATGAGCGTTTGCCGCTGCTTGGCTTGGCAGGCATGGTCATCGCCATTATGGGCGTGGTCATGGTCGTGCGCCCCTCGACGACATAACCGATACGAAAAAAGACGAATCTTCCAGGGCTTGGAAAAATGACTGCACAACCTCACTGCGCCAGGGTCAACGGCGTCTGCAACCGGTGCGATACGCCGGTTCCCTTCGCCTTTACGATGGCCTTTCAACCCATCGTCGATGTCGCTCAGCGACAAGTGGTGTACTACGAAGCACTGGTTCGCGGCGTGAACGGTGAATCGGCGTTTTCGATCCTGGATCAAGTGACCGATGAACTCATGTATCGCTTCGATCAAGCCTGCCGCGTCAAGGCGATCGAATTGGCCAGCGAGCTGGGCATGAACGCGCGGCTGTCGATCAACTTTCTACCGAATGCCGTGTACGAACCAGAAGCCTGCATTCAGTCCACGCTCGAAACATCACACCGCGTGGGCTGGCCAGCCGAAAGACTCAATTTTGAAATTACCGAGACCGAGCGCGTGGTCGACCGCGCGCACATGCGTTCGATCATCGACTGCTACCGGCGAATGGGCTTCACCACATCGCTGGACGGCTTTGGCAACGGCTACGCTAACCTGGATTTATTGACCGATCTTCGCCCCGACACGCTCAAAATCGACCGAGAATTGGTCATGGATTGCGACAGCAACGTGCGCCGTCAGGCCATCCTCAAAAGCATGGTGTCACTGGCTCGTACCTTGGGAACGCAACTCGTGGCCGAAGGCGTCGAGACCCGAGAAGAGTCTCGCTGCCTTCTGGCACTGGGTATTTCGGTGCAGCAGGGGTACTATTTTGCCCGCCCTCAAGTGGGCGAGCTCCCCACCGTGGCGCTAGAGCGATACGAGTAGCGCGGCGCTATAACCGTTCGAGGTAGGCGGTGCCGCCCAGGTTGCGCATCTGCTGACGAATCCACTGACTGCGACGCTCGACCTGGGCGTCGGGACGGGAGGCACTGCGGGTGCGCGGACTCGGTAGAATGGCAGCCAACAGGCTCGCCTGACGTTCGGTCAGCGCACTGCCTGAGGCACCGAAGTAGTGGCTGGCGGCCGCCTCCAGACCGAACACGCCGGTATCCCACTCGGCGACGTTGAGGTAGACCTCTAAGATCCGCTGTTTACCCCATAGCGTTTCGATCAGCAGCGTGAACCACGCCTCCAGCCCTTTGCGTATCCAGCTACGTCCACTCCACAAGAACACGTTTTTAGCGGTTTGCTGGCTCAAGGTACTGGCGCCACGCAGCCGCTCGCCGTCTCGGCTCGCTTCCCAGGCACGACGCATCTCGACGAAATCGAACCCGCGATGCTGGGGAAAACGCTGATCCTCGGCGGAGATCACTGCCAGCTTGGCATTGCTGGACAACTGCTCCCAACCACGCCACTGGCGCTGAATATCGATGGGCTCGCTGTTGATCCAGCTCTGCACTTTACGCTCGACCATCACCATGGAGCCAGGCGGGGGCACGAAGCGAAATAGCAGCACCAGGGCAACCGAGAGCACCACGAAGCCAAGCGCACCACGCCAGAGAAGACGCCATAACAGACGAAGAAAGCGGCGCAGCGCGCGATTGAGCATCTCGGAATCCTTAGCGTTTCATGAGGTGTTCCGCATGATAGCGCAAATGATCCTCGATGAACGAGGCGATGAAGAAGTAGCTATGATCGTACCCCGGCTGGCGACGCAGCGTCAGCGGGTGGTCGTGCTCGTCACACACGGCTTCCAGACGCTCCGGCATGAGCTGCTCTTCCAAGAACTGATCCGCTTCGCCCTGGTCGATGAACAGACGCTGGCGGGACGCCCCGTTGGCCACTAACTCGCAGGCATCGTACTGGCGCCAGCGCGACTGGTCGTCGCCCAAGTAGCTGGTAAAGGCTTTTTGGCCCCAAGGGCAATTCATCGGGTTCACGATAGGCGCAAAGGCGGAGACCGAGCGGAACCGACCCGGATGGCGCAGGGCAAGAATGAGCGCGCCGTGACCGCCCATGGAGTGGCCGCTGATCGATTCGCGCCCGTTGACGGGAAAGTGCTGGCGCACGACCGAGGGCAGCTCTTCGATCACGTAGTCGTACATACGGTAGTGCGACTTCCACGGCGCCTGGGTGGCATTCACGTAGAAGCCCGCCCCAGAGCCGAGATCGTAACTATCGTGCTCGCCGGGAAGATCGGTGCCACGCGGGCTGGTATCCGGACAGACAATCGCCACGCCTAATTCGGCGGCAATGCGGTGCGCGCCGGCCTTCTGCATGAAGTTTTCGTCGTTGCAGGTCAGGCCCGATAGCCACCACAGCAGCGGCACGCGCTCGTTTTCCGCTTGCGGCGGCAGGTACACGGCGAACACCATGTCGCAGTCCAGCGCCCGGGAGTAGTGGCGGTAGCGCTTGTGCCAGCCGCCGCAGCTGCGGTTGGCCGACACCAGTTCTAAAGTTTCACTCATGCTCATGGGGCAGGCTCCTTAGAAGATGAAAACGCGGCGGGTTTCCCCTACCGCGTTCGTTTACCCGGTTTCTTAAGCTCGATGATACTCAGTAATGCAGCACGGTACGAATGCTCTTGCCCGCGTGCAGCAGGTCGAAGGCTTCGTTAATCTTCTCGAACGGCATATCGTGGGTAATGAAGTCGTCGATGTTGAGCTCGCCGTTCATGTAGCGCTCCACGTAGCCCGGCAGCTCGCTGCGGCCCTTCACGCCGCCAAAGGCGGAGCCTTTCCACACGCGGCCAGTAACTAGCTGGAACGGACGTGTGGAGATCTCTTCGCCAGCGCCTGCCACGCCGATGATGATCGATTCCCCCCAGCCCTTGTGGCAGCACTCTAGCGCCGAGCGCATGACGTTGACGTTACCGATACACTCGAAGGAGTAGTCGACGCCGCCATCGGTCATATCGACGATAACCTGCTGGATCGGGTCGCTGTAATCTTTCGGGTTGACGAAGTCCGTCGCGCCAAACTGCTTGGCCAGGGCGAATTTATCCGGATTGACGTCGATCGCGATGATCTTGGACGCTTTAGCCATCACTGCGCCCTGAATGACCGCCAACCCAATGGCGCCCAACCCAAACACGGCAATGGTCGACCCCGGCTCTACTTTGGCGGTGTTCAAGACGGCACCGATACCGGTGGTCACGCCGCAGCCCAGCAGACAGATTTTGTCCATGGGCGCTTCTTTGGACACCACCGCCAGCGACACCTCCGGCAGCACCGTGTACTCGCTGAACGTCGAGGTGCCCATGTAGTGATGCAGCATCTTGCCGTCTAGCGAGAAGCGCGACGTGCCGTCCGGCATGACGCCTTTCCCCTGTGTGGCACGTACGCTGCCACACAGGTTAGTTTTACCCGAGAGGCAGAATTTACACTTGCCACATTCGGCGGTGTAGAGCGGGATGACGTGGTCACCCGGCTTTACGCTGGTAACGCCTTCCCCCACTTCTTGAACGACACCCGCGCCTTCATGGCCGAGTACCGCTGGGAAGTTACCTTCTGGGTCAGCGCCGGAGAGCGTATAGGCATCGGTGTGGCACACGCTGGTGGCGGCCATTTTGACCAGCACTTCTCCAGCCTTCGGACCTTCTACATCGATCTCCACCAGCTCGAGTGGCTTACCCGCTTCGAGCGCAACTGCCGCACGTGATTTCATGGTCACTCCTATGGATTCGCAGTGGGCGAGCACGCCGCGACGTGCTCGTCTAAAAAGGGGGTGAGTTACTCGCTATCGCCAGAGACCGGCCCAAACTCGATGGGCAGCCAGCGGTAGCCTTCCTCGTCTTCGACGATATGACCAATGCCCGGGAACGGCATGTGAGCACCGGCCACCCAGTGCTTCTCATCGACCGCACTCTCTAGCACGGCTTCACGGGTGCGCACCGCCTGCTCGGGGTCGGAATCGAACTCGATGGCAACGCTGGGGTCGGCAAACTGCACGCCGTAGCTGTGGACGACATCGCCCCAGACCAACATGGCGTCGTCGTCACTGTTGAGCATAAAGCTCGCATGGCCCGGCGTATGGCCGTGCGTATCCTGCGCGACGATACCCATCAGCAGCTCATCGCCCGGCACAAAGGGGCTGAACTGGCCAGCCTCTTGATAGGGCGCCACGGCCTCTTGTGCCATGGTAAAGAAGGCACGCTCCTCCTCTGGAAGCGCTTGGGAGCGCTCTTCGTCCAACCAAAAGTCAGCGTCGCCTTGGCTGGCGCGCAGCTCGGCATTGGGGTAGACCGCCTCACCGTTCTCATCCACCAAACCGCACACATGGTCGGGGTGCAGGTGGGTCATCAAGATCGTATCGACCTGCTCCGGTGCATAGCCCGACGCGCGTAAATTCTGCTCGACTTGGCCCAGAGTGGGACCAAAGCACGCCGCCGACCCGGCATCCACCAGCACCAAGTTCTCACCGGTATGAAGCAAAAAGGCGTTCACGGCGGTTTGCATGCCGCTTTCGGCATCGATGAACAGCGCGTTGAGATGGCGCAGGATCTCATCCTGATCCATGCCTTTCAGCAGCGACGTGTCCAGCGTGGTGTGGCCATCGTACAAAGCTGTCACCTCGACATCGCCCACCATCATACGGAACCAGCCCGGCGCCTGCTCTTGTTGCTGGGCAGGTACCTCGGCCTGAGCGGCAGCGACCCAGGCGGTGCTGATAGCAGCCACCAAAGCACGACGAGACCAGCGTGACGAGATCATCGACATAAGCAAGACACTCCATGGATACGCGAAAGAGACTAGCAGTGTAGGTCAGCTAGGCGAGAGGGATAAAGCGGGATACACTCACAAGATTATTGCTACTGAGCAACAATCCATCCACTGAAGGGCGACGCATGCAGCGCTGGGATCGTATCGAAGCTTTCGTCGAGGTCGTCAGGCTGGGCACCTTTTCCGCCGCCGCTCGGCATCTGAAAGTCTCAACCTCGCACATCAGCCGTTTGGTGAGCCAACTCGAAAACCAGCTGGGTGTGCAGCTGCTCTACCGCACCACGCGGCAAATTCGTCTGACCGATGCAGGTGCGCTCTACGTGGAGCACTGCCGCCATCTATTCGATGGGCTGCGCGATGCCGAGCAAGCTATTAGCGAGCTTCAGGCCAGCCCCCACGGGCTGTTGAAACTCACCTCGGCCACGACCTTCGGCGAGCGCTACATCGCACCGCTGGTGAATGACTTTCAGCGCCTGCACCCCCAGTTGGAAGTGCATATGCACTTAACCAACCGGCCGGTCGAGCTGATCGAGGAGGGGTACGACATTGCCATCCGCATGGGCGTCCTCAAAGACTCTAGCCTGATCGCTCGGCGGCTCTGCGAGCGACGGGAGTACGTGGTGGGGTCGAGCGCCTACTTTCGTCAGGCTCCCCGACCGCATACCCTTTCCGAACTGAGCCAACACCGCTGTCTGATCGGTTCTCGCCCTAATTGGCTCTTCGAAGTCAACGGCCAGCGTCGGGAAGTCAAGGTAGAAGGGTGTTGGAGCGGAAACTCCGGGCCTGCCCTTCTGGATGCGGCGCTAAAGGGGCTGGGGCTCGCTCAACTGCCGGATTACTACGTGGCACCTTACCTTGCCAGCGGCGAGTTGGTATCGGTGCTGGAACCGTTTCAGCACAACGATACAGCGGTTTGGGCGGTGTATCCTCGCCACCGCCATTTATCGCCTAAAATCCGCCAGCTGGTGGACTATTTGGTCGCTCATATCACCACCCTTCTGCCGGCTACCTAACACTCGATGGCGTTGACCGCGAGGCCGCCTTTCGAGGTCTCTTTGTACTTATCCTGCATGTCACGGCCGGTATCGCGCATGGTGCGAATCACTTTATCCAACGAGACGAAGTGGTCCCCGTCGCCGTGCAGCGCCATGCGCGCGGCGTTGATCGCCTTCACCGAGGCAATCGCATTGCGCTCGATACAGGGAACCTGCACCAGCCCTGCCACCGGGTCACAGGTCAGCCCCAAGTTATGCTCCAGGCCAATCTCGGCGGCGTTCTCCACCTGCTTGGGCGTACCGCCCAACACTTCGGCGAGGCCCGCGGCGGCCATGGCACAGGCAGAGCCCACCTCCCCTTGGCAGCCCACTTCTGCGCCAGAAATGGAGGCGTTCTTTTTGCACAAAATGCCCATCGCGCCTGCCGCCAACAGAAAGTCCACGACATCGTCGTCGCAGGCGTCGGGCTCGAACTTTAGGTAATAGGCAAGGACGGCGGGCACGATGCCCGCTGCACCGTTGGTGGGCGCGGTCACCATGCGTTTACCAGCGGCGTTCTCCTCGTTCACTGCCAGGGCAAACAGGTTGACCCAATCCATGACCGTAAAGCTGGTTACAATGAGGCGCTGATGGTCGGGCGGAGTGAGCAGTTGCTGGTGCAGCGAGTGAGCGCGACGGCGGACGTTCAAACCACCCGGAAGCCGCCCAGTGGCCTTCAAGCCGTTATCGATACTCTGGCGCATGGCGTGCCAAATCGTTAATAGCGTTTGGCGAATCGTGGCTTCACTACGCCACGCCTTCTCGTTTTCCAGCATTAGCGCGCTAATTCGCAGGCCGTGCTGCTGGCACAGCGCGAGCAGCTCATTGGCCGACTCGAACGGATACGGCAGCGCCGTTTTGTCCTCATCCAGCCCACCCCGGTCGGCGCAGGCTTGGTCCACGTAAAACCCGCCGCCAAGCGAATAATAGGTGTTCGTGCTGATCAGTGTATCGTCATGATACGCCGCCAGCACCATAGCGTTGGGGTGAAACGGCAAACAGGTGTCGTCCCACTCGATATCCCGCGCACGCTGAAACGTCAGCGACTGGCCGTGAGGCAGCGTCAGCGGCGTACCGTCATCCAGCGCGGTCAGCCGTGCGGCGATGGTATCCGGGTCGATCGCTTCCGGCGTTTCCCCCATCAACCCCATGACCACCGCGTTATCGGTACCGTGCCCCACCCCGGTAGCGGCCAGTGAGCCATGCAGCCTGACGACGAGACGAGTGATGTCCGGCGCAGTCAGCGCCATCACGAAATCCCTGGCTGCCCGCATGGGCCCCACGGTATGCGAACTGGATGGGCCGATACCAATCCGAAACAGATCAAACACGCTAATTGCCATAACGGTGCCCGCCCCTCAACGGTCCTACTGGGATAAACAGCGACCTGATACGTCGTCGCTTTGCATTTTCTCTCTTACCCCCACTTTGCAGCGTTATCGTCTGCCCGTCGAGCCATCGACAGAAGGTTAGACGTGCGAGCACAGAAAAGTGACGATATAATGAACATTCATTCCTGAATGTTTACTCCCGTCGCTTCACCCCCCGATAAGGATGTTGGTATGTCATCGTCTCCCCCCTGGGCGATCAGTTTTCGCACCGCCCTGCTTCGTGCCACGCTCTATACGCTCGCCATTGGCGGCATTGCCCAAGGTGGCTACCTCGAAGTGCTTTACCTGCCAGACGTGCGCTATACCGAGCTTGGCTTTACCGAGTTCACCCAAACGATGGTGCTGGCGAGCTGCTGTGCGCTGCTGGTCTATATCCGCCAAGTATTGAACGTATGGCCTACGGTGACGCTGCTATTACTAGCGTTTATCGCAGCCTCCCTGGTGCGCGAGCAGGACTACTTTTTGGACCACTATGTCGCCGAAAACACCTGGAAGTACCTCGTGGCACTGATCGTGTTACCCAGCCTTGCCTGGGTCATCCGGCATCGTCAGCGATTCCTGGATGAGTTTCGTTACTACAGCAATACGTTCGCTTTTGGCCTGTTTGCGGCAGGTGTTCTGGTCACCTATATCTTTTCTCGTCTGTACGGTCGCCAAGAATTCTGGCGCGCCGTGCTAGCCGAACACTATATCCGTGACTTCAAAGATATCGCCGAAGAGGCCATTGAGCTACTTGGCTACAGCTTGATTCTGTTCGCCACCATCGAGCTTCTCTTTCTAGCCCGACGCTTGCATCGCGCACGACTAACCCCCTAACCCTCGCTTCTTTATCGTTACTCAACGCCGCTGACTGACCGAGTCAGCGGCGTTTCATTTTTTACATCTCGCTATACGTAAAGCCATTTGCGCCTACTGCCCCATCAACGTAGTGTCGCGCGTAACACCTTAACAGGCATTTTTTGCTGAAAAATAACCTACCAACGATATAAATCTTATGACAAACCCACAAAATCGTGAAGAAAACCTGAAGCGCGGCGCATTTACCCGCTTCCTCGATAGCGTCGAGTGGCTGGGTAATCTACTCCCGCACCCGGTGACGCTGTTTGCCATTCTCTGTGTGTTAGTAGTGGTGGCTAGTGGCATCGCTGCTGCTCTGGGTGTTTCCGTGGCCGACCCACGCCCGGCTAACGAGGGCGAGTGGATCGCAGTGAACTCGCTCTTGAACGCGGAGGGGTTGCGTCGTCTCGTCACCGAGATGGTGACTAACTTCACCAGTTTTGCGCCCTTGGGCACGGTACTAGTCGCCATGCTAGGGGTAGGCGTTGCCGAACACTCTGGCTTACTCTCCGCCAGCATGCGCGCGCTGGTGCTCAACCGCTCTCCCCGCATCGTGACCTATGCCGTGGTATTTGCGGGCATCATGTCGAACATGGCTGCCGAGCTTGGCTATGTCGTGCTCATTCCACTGGCGGCAATGATTTTCCACTCACTCGGTCGTCACCCGCTAGCGGGCTTGGCAGCGGCGTTTTGCGGCGTCTCTGGTGGTTACAGCGCGAACCTGCTGATCGGTACAGTCGACCCGCTGCTCTCGGGTATCACCCAGGAGGCTGCACGCCTGCTCGACCCTACCTACTCCGTTGGGGCTGAAGCCAACTGGTTCTTCATGTTTGCCAGCACGTTCTTCGTCACACTGATTGGCGGCTTGGTCACCGAGCGGATCGTCGAACCCAAGCTGGGTAAGTTCGATTCTGCCTACGCCGATAGCGATATCGATCAGAACCGGATGGAGGGCCTGAGCGCGACCGAAAAACGGGCGCTGAAGGGTACCGGCCTAGCCACGCTAGCGCTGATAGCGCTGGTCGCCGTGATGGTCGTGCCGGAGAGCGGCATTCTACGCAATCCAGAGACAGGGCTAGTAAGCGGCTCCCCCTTCCTGCGTGGTATTGTGGTCATCGTGGCGATTGCCTTCACTGTGCTGGGCTTTGTCTATGGCCGACTCGCGGGCACCATGCAAAACGATCGCGACATCGTCGATGCCATGGCCAAAAGCATGAGCAGCCTGGGGCTCTATATCGTGCTGGTGTTCTTTGCCGCTCAGTTCGTGGCGCTGTTCAACTGGAGCAACTTCGGCACCGTGACCGCCGTGGCGGGCGCTGACCTGCTGGACTCCCTTGGCTTGCGCGGCCCAGGCCTGTTTGCGCTGTTCATCCTCATGTGTGCCTTCGTCAATCTCTCGCTGGGCAGTGCCTCGGCGCAGTGGGCGGTCACTGCCCCCATCTTCGTGCCCATGCTGATGCTGATGGGCTACGCTCCCGAGGTCATTCAGGCGGCGTACCGGATCGGCGACTCCGTCACCAACTTGATTACACCGATGATGAGCTACTTTGGCCTGATTCTCGCGGTGGCGACCCGTTACCGTAACGACATGGGCATTGGCACGCTGGTGGCGCTCATGCTGCCTTATACGCTGTTCATGCTGATCGGTTGGAGTGTGCTGTTCTTTATCTGGGTGTTTATTCTTGGCCTGCCGGTTGGTCCAGGTTCTGCCACTTACTACACGCTCTAAGCTTTAAACGGCATAACATAAAAAGCCCGCCGTTCAGAGAACGGCGGGCTTTTCGATCTTCGTGGCGACTCTATTCACCACTTACTCTTCACTACTCGCGGCTTTATTCGTCCAGGAACGAACGCAACGGCTCTGAGCGGCTGGGGTGGCGCAGCTTGCGCAGCGCTTTGGCTTCGATCTGACGAATCCGCTCGCGGGTGACGTCGAACTGTTTGCCCACCTCTTCCAGCGTGTGGTCGGTATTCATGTCGATACCGAAACGCATCCGCAGGACTTTCGCTTCGCGGGCAGTCAAACCGCCCAGCACGTTGCGGGTCGCTTCGATCAAGCCTTCGCCGGTGGCCATATCGATCGGCAGCAGCATAGTGCCGTCTTCGATGAAGTCACCCAGGTGCGAATCGTCGTCATCACCAATCGGCGTCTCCATGGAGATCGGCTCTTTGGCGATCTTGAGCACCTTACGCACTTTGTCTTCCGGCATTTCCAGGCGCTCGCCCAGCTCTTCCGGCGTCGGCTCGCGACCCATTTCCTGCAGCATCTGACGGGAGACGCGGTTGAGCTTGTTGATCGTCTCGATCATGTGGACCGGGATACGAATGGTCCGCGCCTGATCCGCAATCGAGCGAGTAATAGCCTGACGAATCCACCACGTCGCGTAGGTCGAGAACTTGTAGCCACGACGGTATTCGAACTTGTCTACCGCCTTCATCAAGCCGATGTTGCCTTCCTGGATCAGATCAAGGAATTGCAGGCCACGGTTGGTGTACTTCTTGGCAATCGAGATTACCAAGCGCAAGTTCGCCTCAACCATCTCTTTCTTGGCGCGACGAGCTTTCGCTTCACCAATCGACAGCTTGCGATTCACCTCTTTGAGGTCAGCCACCGAGAGCTGCACCATGTCCTCTTCGAAGGCAATCTTACGCTGAGAGCGGGCGATATCGGCACGCAGCGGCTCTAGGCGGTCAGCGTACTTGGGCTGCGCTTCTTGGAAGGCATCCAGCCATGTCTGATCCGATTCGTGGCCCGGGAACGACTTGATAAACGTCTTGCGCGGTACCTTGGCTTTCTTGACGCACAGCTGCATGACCGCTTTTTCCTGGGCACGCACCTGTTCGACACTGATCCGCACTTGGCCAACCAGACGCTCGAAGTGTTTCGGCACCAGCTTGATCGGCGAAAACAGCTCGGCAAGACGCTCCTGCTCGAACTTCAGCTCGGCGCTGCCACGACCATGTTTGGCCAGCGCGGCTTCCACCGCCGCATTTTGCTCACGAATCTGTTCGAAGCGAGCCTTGGCCTCTTCAGGGTCTGGGCCGCCTTCGCTAGCGGTGGTGTCGTCCTCGTCGTCGTCCGCGTCGCTGTCGATATCGTCATCATCGCTCAGCTCGGTGTCGACTTCGGGCTCCGGCACCTCTGCTTCGGCAACCCCAGGAATACCTTCGTCAGGGTCGATAAAGCCAGAAAACAGATCCGATAGGCGCCCAGGGGCTTCTTCGTCCTGGGTGGCGTCGTAGGCTTCAAGGATCGAGGCCACCGCACCGGGCAGATACGCCAGTGCGGACATCACTTCCCGCGTGCCCTCTTCGATCCGTTTGGCGATCTCGATTTCGCCTTCACGGGTCAAAAGCTCTACCGTCCCCATTTCACGCATGTACATGCGCACGGGGTCGGTGGTGCGACCGACGTCGCTTTCCACGGCGGCGAGTGCCGCAACGGCCTCTTCCGCAGCGGACTCGTCCGTGGAGTGATCCGACATCATCAAAGTGTCTTCATCTGGCGCTTCTTCAACGACACTGATACCCATGTCGTTGATCATGCCAATGATGTCTTCCACTTGATCCGGGTCGGCGATATCCTCGGGTAGATGGTCGTTGACCTCGGCATAGGTCAGGTAGCCCTGTTCCTTGCCGCGCGCGATCAACTCCTTCAGACGTGACTGCTGCTGCGCATTTCCAGCCATAGAAACCCTATCTCGACGAAGAAGAATGAAACACCTGGGGCGCTGAATCGATTAAACTCAACAAGCCGAACAGTATAGCGTAAATAGCTGGATTTTTTCCAGCGAAACGTATTTGCGCGGTCATTCAGGTGTGTTAGGTTGTTCGGTTAGGCCAGCGCCTGGCGACTAACCCTGTATGTGGTGCTGAAGCGCGGTAATTCAACCCCGTAGTGCGAATTGCTTTGGCTAACGGCCGTCATGTGCGCTGAATCAGCTCCATCATCAGGCTCGCCAACCGCTGCCGCTGCGCCTTATCCAGCTTCTGCCCCGAGCGCTCCAGCGCCAATAGCGCATCGTACTCTTCCTGGGGTGAGCGCTTACGCTGCTTCTCTATCAAGTGTTCAACCAAACCGCTGAGTTCTGCTTCCCGAGTGCTTTTGGGAATCAGCAGCTCGCGCTGGGCCAGTTCGGCCAATACCTGCCCTTCATGGCTGCCCTGGAAGTGCGCCAGCACCACCTGTGGACTGCGATAGCGTCCGGCACGCAGTAGTGCAATCAACTCGCGGCACAGCGGGGCCTCTTCACTACTATCTGGCAGCCAATCCAGCGTCTCGGGCAGCGCCGTTACCAAACGCGGCTCATGCAGCAGTAGCTGCACGATCCGGCCCACCGTCGATAGCGTTTGCAGCGTTGCCCCTTGGCGACGGCCGCGAGCAGCCGGGCGGGAGGAGGCTTGCTCTGCCAGTATGGGCTCAGGCGCTGTCTCGTCCACTGGTGCCCACTGGGGGCTCGCCTGAGCGGCAGCCGTGCGTTTCTCCAACAGTGTCTGGAGCTGCGACTGCGCCAGCCCGCTGCGTTTGGCCAGCGACTCGAGCAGCAGCGATTTCAGCATGCCGTCTGGCACTTTGTTCAGCGCCTCCAACACCTGACTGGCAAAGCGCTCGCGCCCTTCCACCGTATTCAAATCGCGCCCTTGGGCGGCCTGCTCGAAGAGGAACTCCGACAGCGGCATCGCGCAGGTAACGCGATCTTGAAACGCCTCGCTCCCCTCTCGCCGTACCAGCGAATCTGGATCGTCCCCGTCAGGCAGAAATAGAAAACGCGCCTCACGACCGTCGATCATTTGCGGCAGAGCGGTCTCCAGAGCGCGGCTTGCCGCCTGACGACCCGCCCGGTCACCGTCGAAGCAGAACACCACTCGGCTCACCAGACGAAACAGGCGGCTCAAGTGATCTTCCGTGGTCGCGGTGCCCAAGGTAGCGACGGCGTTATGAATGCCGAATTGGGCCAGCGCCACCACATCCATATAGCCTTCGACCATCACCAGCTGCTCAAGTTTGCTGGACGCCTGGCGCGCCTCGTACAAACCGTATAGCTCTCGCCCCTTATGAAAGACAGGCGTTTCCGGTGAATTGAGGTATTTGGGCTGCTCATCGCCCATGACTCGGCCACCAAAGCCTAGCGTACGGCCACGCAAGTCGCGGATGGGAAACATTACCCGATCACGAAAGCGGTCATAGGTGCGCCCGGTATCTTCTCGATGGATCAGCAGCCCATACTCGACTTGTACTGGCTCACCGATACCTTTTGCCGACAGGTGCTGTTTGAGCGCTTCCCAGCCACCCGGCGCATAACCGATACCGTAGGTGTCGATCACCTCCGGCGATAGACCGCGACCCTGCAGATAGCGCTGGGCACTCTGGCCCTCCTGCATTTTCAGCCGTTCACGATAGAAGCTGGCGGCCACTTCCAGCAGATTGACGCCCTCTTTACGCTTCTTCTCGCGCTGCTGGGCACGCGGGTCATCCGCTCCCTCACGGGGTACGTCGAGCCCTATGCGTCCGGCCAACTGCTCTACCGCTTCGGGGAACGGCAGCTTGTCGTACTCCATCAAAAAGCGCAGCGCGTTGCCGTGAGCGCCACAGCCAAAACAGTGATAAAACTGCTTGTCGGCACTCACCGTAAACGACGGCGTTTTTTCTTGATGGAAAGGACACAAACCGGAGAAGTTACGGCCCGTTTTTTTGAGCTGCACGCGCTCACCGACCACTTCCACCACGTCAACGCGGCCAAGCAGGTCGTCAATGAAACGCTGTGGAATTTGGCCTGCCATGAACTGCGGGCATCCTTGCGCGAAGCGCTTATGGGCGGGCCTAACGTCATCAGGCAACGCGCCTGATCACCTTAAACCGCGCAAAACACACATCACAGAACGAAAAACAAACGGCCACCTAGTGGCGGCCGCTTGGCATCCCTCTTGAGATAACCGGCTAACAGCGCAGGCTATCCCCAGGTACGGATCAATAGAGCCGTTCGAAACGCTTACGCTCACGCTGCAACTTCTTAGCGTGACGTTTTACGGCAGCTGCCGCTTTGCGCTTGCGCTCAGCAGTCGGCTTCTCGTAGTGCTCGCGACGACGTACTTCAGACAGAACGCCAGCTTTTTCGCAAGAACGCTTGAAGCGACGCAGGGCGACGTCAAACGGCTCGTTATCACGTACTTTTACAGAAGGCATTAAGCACTCACCTACCTTAAGGAGTCTTGAGTTCGGATAGTACGCACACCGAACACGACGGTGTACGACCCAGTTTTACAGCGCACAGTAGTCTAGTCGTGGTTGGCGATCTTTGCAAATGCTTACGCCCCTTCACTGCCATAATGCTAAACTAGCCGGTTTCAAGCTTCTGCCTTACCACCTATACGAGTTCTTTTGCTATGCGCGTACTGGGCATTGAAACGTCTTGCGACGAAACCGGCGTCGCCATTTACGATACCGCGTTTACCGGTGGGCGCGGCCTGCTGGCCGATGCGCTGTATAGCCAAATCGCCATGCATGCGGAGTACGGCGGCGTCGTGCCGGAGCTGGCCTCCCGAGATCACACCCGCAAGTTGCTGCCGTTGATCGAGCAAGTACTAAAAGACGCCCAGCTCACCCGCCAAGACCTGGACGGTATCGCTTACACTGCCGGACCGGGCCTCGTCGGCGCCCTGATGGTGGGTGCCAGCACTGCCCACGGCATGGCCAAAGCGCTGAACATACCGGTGCTGGGCGTTCACCACATGGAGGGCCACCTGCTGGCCCCCATGCTGGAAGACGATGCCCCCGAGTTCCCGTTCGTCGCTCTTCTGGTCTCGGGCGGTCATACCCAGTTGGTGGAGGTACAAGGATTAGGGCATTACCAACTGCTGGGTGAATCGGTGGATGACGCGGCAGGAGAAGCCTTCGACAAAGCCGCCAAGATGCTTGGCCTTGCCTATCCTGGCGGCCCGCTGGTGGCCAAACTCGCCGAACAGGGCGACCCGAAACGGTTTCGTTTTCCGCGCCCGATGACCGACCGTCCGGGCTTGGACTTCAGTTTCTCTGGTCTCAAAACCCATACGCTAACGGCGATTCGCCAGCTAGAAGCCGCAGGTGAGCTGGATGAACAGTCGAAAGCCGATATTGCACGGGCCTTTGAAGAGGCCGTGGTGGATACGCTGGTGATCAAATGTCGCCGTGCGCTCGATCAAACCGGCCTAAAGCGCATCGTGATGGCAGGCGGCGTGAGCGCCAACACCCGCCTGCGTGAACGGCTAGCGCTGGAGACTCAAAAGCGCCAAGCCCGCGCTTATTACCCTCGCGGGCGTTTTTGTACCGACAACGGCGCCATGATTGCCTATGTCGGGGCGCAGCGCTTGGCGGCAGGCGAGCGGGATGACAACGGCGTGATGCAGGCCACGCCCCGCTGGCCGTTGGATACCTTGAACGCCCCCGAGTAATCGCCGCGCCTACCCACGCAGGTGCGGCTCTTCCCCTCGGCGCAAGCGGCGAATATTGAGGCCGTGTCGAGCCAGCACCAGTAGGCTAAAGCCCCCTACGACACTCACGTAACCGGGGGCCAGCCAGAGGCACAGCAGCGGCGCCAGCAGCGCACAGGCAAGCGATGCCGCTGCGGCAGTGCGCAGCCGCCACGCAAGCAGCGTCCAACCGAGCGCCGTCAGCAGCGCCACGCTGGGCACCAGCACCAGCAACACGCCAAACGCACTGGACACCGACTTTCCCCCGCGAAAGCCATACCAAAGGGGGTAGCTATGCCCCAGCAGCACGGCGAGCCCCACGACTCCCTGGAGCCATACCGGCAGCGTTAGCCACTTGGCCGCCAGCACTGCGGGCACGCCTTTTAGCGCATCCAGCAGCAGCGTGGCGGCGGCCAGTCGCGGGCCATACAGGCGCAGTACGTTGGAAAACCCTGGGTTGTAGGAGCCACAAAACCGAGGATCGTCAACACCTGCCCAGCGGCACACGCTCACTGCCGCCAGCCAACTGCCGCTCAAGTAGCCGATCACTATCCATATCATGGCCTGCCCACCCTGGCATTGGCGGCCAACGCCGCTGCCTTACTGTCGTTTCTGGTCATCCTCAAGTACAATCGCCCGCTTGTTGACCCTGGGGGAAGGCCTGTGGACCGCATTTTGATCGAAGCACTCACCGTAGACACCGTCATCGGTGTGTACGACTGGGAACGCACGATAACGCAATCGCTGAGCCTGGATCTATCGCTGGCAACGGACATTCGGCCCGCAGCCGCCACGGATGATTTACGCTTGACGCTGGATTATGCCGCGATCTGCCAACGAATCCAGCAGTTCGCCGACGAGCATCAGTTTGCCCTGGTGGAAACCTTCGCGGAGCGTCTCGTGGCCTGCTTGCAACATGAATTCCCGATTCGCTGGCTGCGCATGACCGTCCGCAAGCCCGGTGCCGTCCCTCAAGCGGCCAGCGTCGGACTGGAAATCACCCGCGGCACGCTGCCGGAGGCCATGCAGGACACGACGTTATGAATCTGGTGACCCTGAGCCTGGGCAGCAACATCGACCCCGACACCCATATCCGGCTCTGTCTGGATGCCCTGGAAGAGACGTTTGGCCCGCTGCAGATTTCGCGAATTTTTGAAAGCGAGCCGGTAGGCTTTAAAGATAGCCGTAACTTCTACAACCTGGTGGTCGCATTTTACAGTGATTGGTCGGTGAGCGACCTCCAAGCGTGGTCCAAAGCGCTCGAAATTGCCCACGGCCGAACGCCAGACATGAAGAAGTGCAGCCCCCGCGCGCTGGATATCGATTTACTGACCGTCGGCGATGCCTGCGGGATCATCGATGATGTCACCCTGCCCCGCGGGGAGATCACCCACAATGCCTTCGTGCTTCAGCCACTGGCCGAGCTACTACCCAACACGCGTCATCCCGCCTGCCACACCTCCTATGCCACGCTTTGGAAACGCTTCACGTTGGGCGACCAGCGCCTTTGGCCCATTGATTTTCACTGGCGGGGCCGCTGGATTTCCCAAGCCGACCCGCAGCTTCGTGCGGCCATAGCGCGCTAGTGCGACGCCCTTTCGCCTAGCGCACCTGCCACCGCCCTCTGGCGATACTGGCGCAGCGCATCTCCCAAAGCGGCACCACGGTACCCTTCACCGAGCAGCGCCTGGGGGCTCACTGCCTGGGCTGCCTGCCATGCCGCCTCCAGCAGGGCTTGGTACTCAGGAGCCAAACGGCCGACGAGCTGCAACTGCGCAGCGACCTGCGCAGGTTTGCGCCAGCCATCCAAGCGCTCCAACCAGTGCAGCACTCGCTCATCGTTGAGCGGTGCATCGAGTAGCGCTGTCGTCAGCGCGGTATGGCGGGCCAACTGCGCCACCGCGTTGGGCAGCCGCAGCCTGCCCGCTAACGCGTCGCGCTGCTCGTCACTGAGCACCGAAACCAGCAGCGCATAGCGCCAGTGGGCAAGCGCGGGTGAAGAGGTCTCAGGCGCGCTGGCTAGCGCGTCGAGGGCAGCGGCCAAGGTGTCGTCATCGTCAAGTTCCGGCCACCAAGTGGCGAGCGCCTGGCACTCGTTTAGCGTCGTGAAATAGCGCTCTGGATTGGGTTCTCCCAGCGCTTTTTCGGTCTCTACCCACACCCGCTCTGCGGCTAGGTGGCCAAGTTCGCCGCTGCCGCTGACGTGGCGCATCAGCGCGTGGGTGTCTGGGGCAATGGTAAAGCCCAGATGCGCATAGCGGGCTAAAAAGCGCGCAGTGCGCAGCACCCGCAGCGGATCTTCGCTGAAGGCAGGCGATACGTGGCGTAAAAGTCGCTGCCGGATATCCTGCTGGCCGTGAAACGGGTCCGTCAGTTCCCCCTCGGGCCCCTGGGCAATGGCATTGATCGTCAAGTCACGCCGGGAGAGATCCTCCTCCAGCGTTACATCCGGGCTGGCATACACCTCGAACCCCCCGTAGCCGTGCCCGGATTTCCGCTCGGTGCGCGCCAGCGCATACTCTTCTGACGTATGGGGATGCAAAAAAACTGGAAAGTCGCGACCTACGGGCTTGAAGCCCCGCTGGCGCATGTCGTCCGGCGTTGCTCCCACCACGACCCAGTCGTGATCGACCACCGGCCAGCCCAGCAGCGCATCCCGCACCGCGCCGCCTACGCGGTATACCGACAACCCTTGGGTGAGCGCATCCTGTTGAAACACTTAACGACCTCCTTGCTGGCTAGGGACGCGGGTGCGCTCGCCGGTCTCCAAGTTCATCGCCGTCAAGGCCCCGCCCCATACGCAGCCGGTATCCAATCCCTCGACGTTGACCTTGGCGTGGGGAGTGCGCCCTTCCAGCGCGGCCCAGTGGCCAAACAGAAGGCGCAGATCATCCTGGCGTGGAAACTGAAACCAGGGAGCGAACCCTTCAGGGGCGCTATCGAGTCCCTCTTTGGCCGCAAAATCGAGGCGCTCCTCGGCGTCGATGAAGCGCATCCGGGTCAACACATTGACGATACAGCGCAGGCGATCCATACCTTCCAAGTCGTCCCGAAAACGGTCCGGCTGATTGCCGAAAAGCTGGCTTAAAAATGCGCCTGAGTGCTCGCTTTGCAGCGCCGACTGCACTTCACCGCTTAGCGTCAGCGCCTGTTCGGCACTCCAACTGGGCAGCAGTCCGGCATGGGCCATAAGCGTATTGCCCTCATGCACGACCAGGGGCTGGCTCTGCAGCCAATCCAGCAGCGACTCCCGCTGGGAGGAGGCCAGAATATCGTCCAAGGTATCATTCTTTTTCAACTTGCCGCCCCCACGAGCCACCACCAGCAGGTGAAAATCGTGGTTCCCCAGCACGCAGCGCACGGCGCTACCGAGGGCCTGAGCTTCTTGCAAGCAGGCAAGCGAACCGGGGCCTCGATTGATCACATCGCCCACCAGCCAGAGCGTGTCGTGGGTGGGGCTGAAATTCACAGCGTCCAGCAGGCGAACAAACTCGGCATGGCAGCCGTGCAGGTCGCCTATGACATAGGTACTCATGGGCATTCCCGACTAACAGAGTTCAGTGCAGTTGACGCGGCACCGCCAAACGAAACGGCGCAATGGGCACATCGAAGGCGCGCTGCGTGTAAGTATTGAGCAGCGTATAGGCGCCTTCCATCACCCCGACCGGCGTTTGCAGAATCGCCCGACTGGTGTAGCGAAAACGCTGACCAGGGCCAATCAGCGGCTGCTGGCCCACCACGCCTTTACCACGCACCTCTTGGCTATCGCCGCTGCCTTGAGTGATCTTCCAGTAACGCGCCATTAGCTGCACGCTGTGCGGGCTTTGATTATGGACCGTTACGGTGTAGCTAAACACGTAGCGGGATTCGCTGTCGCTCGACTCTGCATCACGAAACTCGGGCGTGACGCTGACCTCGATCTCCAAGCCACTCACGCCTCGTCGCCCCCCTGGTTGCCGTCGTCCGCAGTGGCCGCCTCGTTGGCCGCGACCTGATTGGCGATGGTGACGTACTCCGCCACCGTCAGGGTTTGGGGGCGTCGCGCCGGGTCGATGCCCAACGCTTCCAGCGTCTCGGCGCTGACTCGCCCTTTCAGGTTATTGCGCAGGGTCTTACGCCGCTGCCCAAAGGCCAGCTTGACCAGTTCGAACAGCAGGGCCGGATCATCGGCGGTGTGGGGCAGATGTTCATGGGGCGTGAGACGCACGATCGCGGAGTCCACCTTCGGGCGCGGCACGAAGGCCTCCGGCGGTACGATGAACAGCTGGTCCACTTGGCAGTAGTACTGCGCCATCACCGACAGGCGCCCCCAGTCGGTGCTACCCGGCTCGGCGGCCAGGCGCTCCACCACCTCTTTTTGCAGCATGAAGTGCATATCGGCAATGGCGTTACCCATGCTTAGAAGGTGCACGATCAGCGGTGTCGAGATGTTGTAAGGCAGGTTGCCCACCACCCTCAGCGCTGGGCCATCGCCCTTGAGCTCGGCAAAATCGAACTTCAGCGCGTCGCCTTCATGAATCACGAACTCAGGGTAGTTAAAAAACTGCACCCGCAGGCCTGGAATCAGATCACGGTCCAGCTCGATCACCTCCAGCTTCCCCGCCGCTTCCAGCAGCGGCGCCGTCAGTGCACCTTGCCCGGGGCCAATTTCGACGAGTCGGTCGCCTTCGCGTGGCCCGATGGCGCGGACGATACGCGAAATGATGCCGAGGTCACGCAGAAAGTTTTGACCGAAGCGTTTACGAGCACGGTGCTGCTGAGGCACTTGAGACATCTAACAGTGTTCCTTGGAGGGTTGATTCATGAAGCGGCCAGGGAGCTGGCACGCTGAGCAGCAAGGCGCTGCGCGAGGGCAAGCGCGACGCCCAGACTATTGGGGTCGGCAGTACCATGGCCCGCCAAATCCAGCGCGGTGCCGTGGTCCACCGAGGTACGCACCAGCGGCAGCCCCAGGGTAATGTTCGCGGCCTGACCAAAGCCGGCGTATTTTAGCACTGCCAAGCCCTGGTCGTGGTACATCGCCAGCACCGCATCGACTCCGGCTAGGTGACGCGGGGTGAACAGCGTATCGGCAGGCAGCGGCCCTTGGATATCCAGCCCGTCGGCACGCAGCGCGTCGAGGGCAGGAATAATAATATCCAGCTCTTCGCGCCCCAAATGCCCCTCTTCCCCCGCATGGGGGTTGAGGCCGCATACCGCAATGCACGGATGCGAGATGCCGAATTGGCGCCGCAGGTCAGCGGCCAGTAAGCGGCTGATCTGGGTGACCCGCTCGAACGTGATGGCATCGGCCACGTCACGCAGCGGCAGGTGAGTCGTCACCAGCGCCACGCGCAAATCGCCGCTGCCTTGCCACAGCGGGTTCTTGGCATGCAGCGCGGCATCGGTCGCCAGCAGCATCACTACGTCATCCACGCCGCAGGCATCGCGCAGCCACTCGGTATGGCCGGTGAAGTGGGGAAAGCCCCCTTTGATGATGACCCCTTTATGTAGCGGCGCGGTGACCATCGCCGCGGCCTGCCCTGCTTGGCAGGCGTCTACGGCGATTTGCAGTGTCTCCAACACGTAGCTGGCGTTGGCGGGATTGAGCACCCCAGGCGTGGCAGGCGCGCGCAGTGCGGCGGGCCACACCACCAAACGCCCTGGAGAGGATATATCCAAGCTACCCGGCGCGGCCTCGACGACCTCTACGGCCAGCCCGAGCAGCTCGGCGCGCTGGCGCAGCATCTGCGGGTCACCCACCGCCACCGTGTTGGCTAATTGCCCACGAGCGGCCAGCATCAGCGTCAGCTCTGGCCCGATGCCCGCAGGTTCACCGGTGGTTAACAGCAGCGGCCGCGTCATTAGAGACGAATATCCACGAAGGCCTGTTCGCGAATTTCACGCTGCCAGGTTTGCAGCTCTTCGTTGGCACGACGCTGGAAAATCGCTTGGCGCACCTGCTCACGACGGCTCTCTTCGGTCACGTCCTGGCGGCGACGCTCCAGCACTTCGATGACGTGATAGCCGAACTGAGAGCGTACTGGCTCGGAGAGCTGGTTCGGGCTGAGAGACGTCATGGCTTCTTCGAACGCAGGCACCGTTTGGCCAGGGCGCACCCAGCCCAGGTCGCCGCCGTTCATGGCGCTACCACGGTCGTCACTGTACTCACGGGCCACCGACGCGAAGTCTGCGCCCTGCTGCAAACGCTGGCGAGCCTCTTCCGCGCGGGCGCGGGCTTGGTTCTCGTTACGCGTAGGCGTCAGCTCCACCAGCACGTGGCGGGCACGGGTCTCTTCGATAAACGCCTGCCCCTGCTGTTGGCTTGGCTGCTGGCTCAGGAAACGCTCCACATCGCGGTCGGAAACCGTGACGCGCTGGCTAATCTGGCGCTGCTGTACCTGGCGCATCAGCATTTCGCGGCGTACGTCTTCGCGCACGTCGGCCAGGGTAATGCCGTCGGCTTCTACCGCATCGGCAAACTGGTCCAACGTCATGTTGTTGGATTCGGCAATGCTGCGCAGCTGGCGGTTGAGTTCGGTGTCATCCACGCTCAGGTTGGCTTGGCGGGCCATCTGCAGCTGGATTTCATCCATGACCATGCGCTCCAGCACCTGCTGGGCCAGCTGATTACGCGGCGGCAAATTGCCGCCCTGAGCCGCTGCTTGCTGCTCCACCTGGGCAATGCGGTCATCCAACTCGCTGCGCATGATGACGCCATCGTTGACGACTGCGACGACGCTATCCAACTGCTGACGCTGGGCCGACTCGAAATTTTGCGCATGAACGGTCAGCGGAACCAGCGCCGCACCCGTGCCCAGGCAGAGCACCATCAGGCTGCCTGCGGACAGCTGGGTGGCTCGTTTCTTCAGCGCGCAGCTCAGCAAGGTCTTTCTGATCATCATAAAAAGTCTCTTTCAGTCGCTATTTTAAAGTGGTCGTTCATAGGGGCGTAGGGCGGTAGCCGGGAATCGCCTGTTCAAAGTAGCCGTCGGCCTCTTGACCCACGCCACCTAGACCACGAAACACGAAGCGCAAAAATAGCCCGCGGTCGTTGAAGTCATCGCCAACCCGCGCCGTATCGTTGTCGTCGATCCATTCACGCCATACCAGCTGTACGCCGTAGCAGCAGTCGTTCCACTGTAGGCCCGCGAGCTGTTCCAGGGGACGGTTGTTGGTTTGATCGTGCAGGTAGCGGCCAATCAAATCAATCCTTGGGCTCGCTTTCCACGCCAGCGAGAGATCCCACTCTTCGCGGCTGTAGTCGCGGAAACCGTCGTCGCCCGGCACCACGCTCGGATCGAACCCTTCGATCTCCCAACGGTAGCCAAGGTTCACTACGTGCCCTTCCGGGTGACGGTAGCGAACGTCCACGCTAGAGCGCTCGGTCTGCTCGCGTTCGTCATCGTAGAGCCATTCGTAGCCCGTACTCCAGCGATCCGATATTTGCCAATCCAGGCGAGTGACCAGCGGGGAGCGGTCACGGGTGGCCTGATAGCGGCTTTCCGGATTCACCGAAGGGTCTTCACTGGGGCGCGCTGGCAGCGTGTCCGGGTCGCCTTCGCTATCGATGCGCCGCTCGGAGAAGTAGTAGCTCTGGCCGACGCCAAAGGTCAGACGATCACGCCCGGCGCTATCTTCGATCAACCGTGATTCGACACCGAGCGATACGCGATTGAGATCCCCCACGCGGTCAGCCCCCGAGAAACGGTGCGGCGACCAGAGCTGATCCCATGAAAACGCCCGTTCACGGCTATCGAAATCGGGCAGCTGAGTCTGGTCGGTGCGCGGTACGTAGGCGTAGTTCACGCGGGGTTCGAGGGTTTGGCGATAATCGCGCCCGCCAAGCTCCAGTTCACGCTCGAAGACAAGGCCGCTGTCGATGGAGGTGATCGCGACGCTGCGCGAAGGCGATGTGGTGCGATCGGTCACTCGGTCGCCATAATCCAGCTCGTAAGCCGTGTGCCAAAGCTCGGTGCGGGGTTCGATATAGCCCCAGGGCTGCTCGTAACGCCAGCCCACCGCCGGTGTGAGGTGCAGGCGCGACCCAATGGCCGCCTCACGTTCCGGCACCCGCCGCTCGTCCACATCGCGCCAGAAGTAGGTGGCGTTGGAGCGCCACTGCGTATAGAGGCCGTTGCCTAGCTGCCAATCGGAGTTGGCGGTCAGGCTTGGCAGGCGGTAAAAGGGGCGATCGGTGTCGCTGAGCGGGTCTTCCAGGCGCTGAAAGCCCTGGGCCCGCGCATCGAGCTGCCAGCGTTCGCCGCGGTAATCGACCTGGGCCAGACGCTCCATACTGACCCGGTCGCTGTTGCCGAACTCGCCACCAAAGTCATCGAAGTAGCGCCCGTCGCTGGCCGCGCCGTAGCGCAGCCGGTAGTCGCTGCGCGGCGTGAGCCGTCCTGCATGCTGGGCGTCGATGTACCAGCGGTCGTCCCCCTCGAAGCGGTTATCACCGTTATTGGTGCCGCCGTCGCTATCGAGGTAGCCGCCCTCCACCAAGCCCTGACTCTCTTCGAGCAGGTAGCGGTATTCCCCATTGAGCAGCAGCCCCCGGTCCGACATCCAGCGCGGGGTAATGGTGGCATCCTGGTTCGGCGAAATGTTCCAGTAAAACGGCTGCGTATAATCGAAGCCATCGCTTGAGAAGCTTACTGACGGCGAGAGCAGCCCCGTATGACGGCGATCATCGATGGGGAAACGCAGCCACGGCCAGTAAAATACCGGGACGTCTTTGACTTCCAGCCGCGCGTGGCGGGCAGTGCCGAATCCTGCCGCCTGATCGAGACGAATGTCGCTACCTACCAACTGCCAACTGTTAGCACCGGGGTCGCAGGTCGTGAAGGTGGCTTCCTGCAGACGGTACTGCTCCTCTCCGGTCTGTTGCAGCTCACGCGCCTGCCCACGCAGGTGCTGCTCGTAGAGCACATAGTGGCTGTTACGTAGCGAGGCGCGATCTTCGTTCAACATCAACGTGGCGTGTTCGCCGCGCACGAGGGCTTGACTATCGCGAATGGCGAGGTTGCCCTCGGCATCTACCCGCTGGCGATCTGCCGGGAGAAAGACACGTTCGGCCTCTAGCTCGGTATTGCCCCGGCGCAGTACCACATCGCCACGCAGCAGGGCTTCGCCGTCAGCGGCGTAATCCACCTCTTCGGTTTCGACCGAAAGCGTTTCCGGGTTCTGTTCCGCTGGCAAGCGGTAGCCGGGCATCACATAGCGCCCCCGGCATAGCTGTTGCGGCGCTTCGTCTTGGCTCCAGGCCTGCCAGTCCAGCGCCTCTGCGGGCAGGGTTCGGTCCTGCGCCACCGCTGAAAACGAGGCGCCAGCGAGCAAACTGCCCAGCAGCGTATGCGCAACCGGTACGGTGCGCGAGATTCGCTTGCCCATGTTCGTTATCCTTGGCATCCAGAATCGGTATTATACAGCCCGCATGATGCCCGACCAGCAAGGAGCTTGCATGTCCTCTTCTCGGATCGACGCCCTCACTCAGTGGGCGGCGCAACAACACGGCCTTGATCACGCCACTCTTCGCCTCTCTGCTGCGGGCGGTGACGCCAGTTTTAGGCGCTATTTTCGACTAACGCTGCCGGATGGCAACACGCAAATCGTCATGGATGCACCGCCGGATCAGGAGGATTCCACGCCGTTTGTGGCCATAGGCCAGCGCTGGCATGCCGCCGGACTGCCGGTGCCCGCCATTCACGCCAGTGATCTGGACGCCGGCTTTTTGCTGCTGGATGATCTGGGCGATACGCCCCTGCAAGCCACCTTTACTGACCCGGCGCGCACGGAGGAGCACCACCACGCTGCGCTGTCGCTGATTGCCGAATTGCAAAACCGCGCCAACCCAGCCGCCCTGCCCGCCTACGACGCCGCCCTACTTGGCCGGGAGCTGGATCTTTTTCCCGAATGGTGCCTGGGTCGCTGGCTGTCGCTGCCGGTTCCGGATAGCTGGGAGGCGCTCCGCGGCACATTGATCGAGCGCGCCCTGGAACAACCGGTGGTGAGCGTTCATCGTGATTTCGATGCGATGAACCTGATGCTCCACCAGCAAACGCTTTACATGATCGATTTTCAGGACGCCGTGGCAGGTCCGCTCAGCTACGACGTTATTTCGCTACTGCGAGGCCGCTACTGCCGTTTCAGCCCTGACCAGTTTGCTTTCTTCGTCGGCACTTTCTATCAGCAGGCACGGCAAGAGGGTCGCCTGACCCGCTCGGTCAGCGAGGAAACTTTTTTAGCGCAGTGCCACGCCATGGCCGCACAGCGCTCGCTAAAAGTGCTGGGCATCTTTTGTCGGTTGACGCTGCGCGACAGCAAAGAAGGCTACTTAGCCCGCCTGCCCCACTTTTTAGCGCACCTAGAAGATAGCCTAGTGGCACTACCCCAACACCGCGAGTTTGCCGACTGGGTAAGTGGCGTGCTGCGCCCAGCGATCATGCAGCGTCTGGAGGAAAATACGCCATGAAGGCGATGATTTTAGCGGCAGGCCTGGGCAAACGGATGCGCCCACTCACCGACCACTGCCCGAAACCGCTGCTGCCCGTGGCAGACAAGCCGCTGATCGTCCATCATCTGGAGCGCTTGAAGCGTGCGGGTATCGAGGAGGTGGTGATCAACGTGAGCTACCGCGCCGAGCAGATCATGGCCGCGCTAGGCGACGGCTCTGCCCACCAACTGCGCATTCACTGGAGCCAGGAGGCTAGCCCGCTCGAGACCGGCGGCGGCATTCAGAAAGCGCTGCCTCTGCTGGGCGAAGCGCCGTTTCTACTGATCAATGGTGATGTGTGGTGCGACTACCTACCCAGTGCTGCCACGCTGGCAGAGGGCGACCTCGCCCACTTGATCCTCGTGGATAACCCTAACCACCACCCTGGCGGCGATTTTGCGCTCGACCGGGGCCGCGTTACGCAGACGGGCGAGTCACGCCTGACCTACTCGGGTATTAGCGTTCTGCGCCCTGACCTCGTCGCAACAGAGCCACCAGGAGCGTTTGCACTGGCTCCGCTACTGAAGCGCGCCATGGCCGAACAGCGCGTCAGCGGTGAACATTACTGCGGCCACTGGGTCGATGTTGGCACCCCAGAACGGCTCACCGAACTGGAGCAGCACTTGGCTCAGGCTTGACCGCCATGACCAGCGCACGATGAAGCCGTGCGCTGTCGCCTAGAAATGTTATGCTGCGCGACTTACCTTTCGTCGCCAAGATGAGGAGAGCAACGTGAAAGCACGGGTAAAATGGACCGATGGTCGTCAGTTCGTCGCAGAATCGGGTAGCGGACACAGCGTTGTGATCGATGGCCCGCCCGACCACGGCGGTCGTAACACTGGCCCACGGCCGATGGAAATGCTGTTGATGGGCATGGGTAGCTGCACTGCCTTCGATATCTTGAACATCCTCGACAAAGCCCGCGCCGATGTCACTGACTGCGTGGCAGAGCTGGACGCCGAGCGCGCCGATGAGGTGCCGTCCGTGTTCACCAAGATCCACGTGCACTTCGTGGTGACGGGGCGTGGCTTGAAAGAGAAGCAGGTACAGCGGGCCGTGGAGCTCTCGGCAGAGAAGTACTGCAGCGCCTCGATCATGCTCGTCAACGGTGGCGTTGAGATTACCCACTCTTTCGAGATCGTCGACGCTTGAGCCCCACGCTGCGACACTTTCGCTCAGGTTCAAAAAAAGTAGTGTGGCCGGATGCAACCCGCGCCACGGGCGGGCATAATACGCCCGCTTGTTTTTCCCCCTACTGCGTAGTGCGGGGCCGCTCCATGCACAGCGGCTGCGTCAGCACGGTAACAAGTGTTTATCGGTTCCGGCGCTGGATCGTCGGGGTGTCTTCATCTGCCATAGGGAGGTTCGGACGTGTCAGATAATCTCCGACTCCACGGGTTCAACAACCTGACAAGCTCGTTGAGCTTCAATATTTACGACATCTGTTACGCCAAAACCGAGGAGCAGCGTGCGGCTTACATCGACTATATCGATGAGCTTTACAACGCCGAACGTTTGACGCAGATTCTCAAGGACGTGACCAATATCATCGGCGCCCACGTGCTGAATATTTCACGCCAGGATTACGAGCCGCACGGTGCGAGCGTCACCATCCTGATCGCCGAGCACGAGCTGGATGACCCCACGCCGGGTCAAACCGAGCCAGGCCCGGGCCCGCTGCCTGAAACCGTCGTGGCGCACCTGGACAAGAGCCACGTCACGGTGCACAGCTATCCAGAATCCCATCCGGACAACGGCATCAGCACCTTCCGTTTGGATATCGACGTGTCGACCTGTGGTCATATCAGCCCGCTGAAAGCGCTGAACTACCTGATCCATAGCTTCGACTCCGACATCGTGACCATGGATTACCGCGTGCGCGGCTTCACGCGGGATGTGGATGGCAAAAAACTGTTCATCGACCACGACATCACCTCGATTCAGGACTACTTGGCAGAAGACACCAAGCAGGCCTACCAGATGATCGACGTGAACGTGTATCAAGAGAACATGTTCCACACCAAGATGCTGCTCAAGGACTTCGAACTGGATAACTACCTGTTCGGCACCTCGCGCCGCGACATCACCTTCGAAGAAGCGCGCGACATCGAAAGTCGTCTGCGCAAAGAGATGCTGGAGATTTTCTACTCCCGCAACTTCGACTGAGGCACGGCCTGCAGCCGCGTCGATGCCAATGAAAAGCTGCCCACGGGCAGCTTTTTTTCTTACCTATACGGGCTAACGCTAGTAAACGCCCTCTTCACCCTCCGGGCGGGTCTTGAACCGTCGATGCAGCCACAGATACTGCTCTGGGTGCTTACGAATCGCCCGCTCGATAAAGGCATTCACCCGCGTGGCATCGGCCATTTCATCACCACTGGGGAAATCTTCGAAGGCAGGCAAACACTCGATGGTGTAGGTGTGATTATCCGGGTTGCGGTGGAACATCAGCGGCACTACAGGAGCGCCCGTCATGCGGGCGATTTTCGAGGTGAGACGAATCGTCGCCGCCTGCTGACCAAACAGCGGCGCAAAGACGCTGACATCGCGGCCAAAATCCTGATCCGGTGAGTACCACACGATATGCCCCGCTTTGATGCGGCGTACCACGCCGCGCAAGTCATGGCGATCGATGGCTTGGCCAAAGATGCGTGAACGCGCACGGGTCATGAAGCGCTCGAACAGCGGGTTGTTATGGGGGCGGTAAACCACATCCGCCGGGAAGAACAGCGAGTGTAACGCCCCGCCTAGGTCCAGCGTCGAGAAGTGGATACCCACCACCAGCACGCCTTTGCCCTGGGCTTTGGCGCGTGCAAGGTGCTCTTGGCCGTGATAGGCCACTCGATGACGCAGCCCTTCGGCATCCCGACACCAGCCGGTTGCGGTTTCGACCAAACCAATCCCGTTGGCAATGAAGGTCTCTTTGACCAGTTGGCGCTGCTCATCGGCACTTTTTTCTGGAAAGCAGAGCGCGATGTTCGTGGCGGTGATGTGCCGACGACGCTTTACGAAGCGCCACGCCAGCAGGCCAATCGCTTTCCCAACCCAGAGCTTCACGCGCCAGGGGAGCCATGCGGCCACGTACATCAGGCCAATCGCCAGCCATGTCGGCCAGTAACGAGGGTGCGCAAAGGAGCGCGGATAAGACGCTTTAGACATACCGATAACCGTTTAAACGTGAGCCCCATGATAACGCCGTGGGGCTCTAGGCAGCACCCCCGTCAGCAGCGTATAGCTGATGGTATCGCAGTAGCGAGCCACTTCATCCACGGGCAACACGGCACCGTTGCTGGCCGTTCCCCATAGCACCACGTCACTGCCAATGGCCGCGTCAGGGACGTCGGTCACGTCCACCGTCAGCATGTCCATGGAGACCTTACCGGCAATCGGGCAGCGCTGGCCGTTGACCAGTACCGGCGTGCCATCGACGGCATGACGGTCATAGCCATCGCCATAGCCTGCGGCAACCACGGCAATCCGCGATGGGCGTGCTGCTTTCCAGCGCCCACCGTACCCCACCTGTTCGCCGGTATCGAGTTCGCGCAGCGCGATGATCTCTGAGCGTAGCGACATGACCGGACGTAGCTGGCGGGTGATGTCGTTGGCCACTTCCAACGGGTCGCTGCCATAGAGCATCACGCCGGGACGGTTCCAATCCCCATGAGCGGCTGGCCACGCCAGCGTCGCCGGGGAGTTGGCCAAACAGAGCGGCGCTTTCAGCTCGGCCGCCAGTCCTTGCAGCACGCGCATCTGGCGGTTGAAGTAGCTGGGATCTTGCGCATCGGCGTTGGCAAAGTGACTCATCAGATGCAGCGCCGTCACTTGAGGCGCATCGACCAGCCGCTGCCACACGCTGGGCGCTTGCTCCGGCGAGAACCCCAGCCGGTGCATGCCGGAATCCACTTTCAGCCACACGGGAATTGGCTGCCGAGGCGAATAGGCCAGCAGCGCCTCCACCTGCCAGGCGCTATGGACGCTGATCCAGAGGCGGTGCTGGTCGACCAGCGCCAGCTCTTCAGCGCTGAAGATACCCTCGAGCAGTACGATGGGCGCTTGGATACCCCCTTCTCGCAGGCTCAGCGCCTCTTCGATGCAAGCCACGGCAAAGGCCGGCACGTCGGCTTCCAGCGCGCGAGCGCAGGCCAGCGCTCCGTGACCGTAAGCATCGGCTTTGATCACGGCCACTGAGCGGCTTTGCGGGGCGCAGCGGCACGCCAGTTGATAGTTGTGACGCAGCGCGTCCAAATCAATATGGGCCACTAGCGGGCGCATAGCGTTCTCACTCTTCAATTAACTGTTTCATTGACTCTTTTCTTCACTTTGTCCGTCACGCGTTCATTCACTCAGGCTCCGATGGGCAGTGGCTCAGCAGGCTCGCCACATTGGGACGGTCAGCGGCCCAACAGCGGGGAGTGAAAAACCGTCTGCCCAAAAACAGCGCACCGAGTGGATAACTCGGTGCGCTATGGGTGTTGCCTTTGTTAACGTCGCTGAGCTCGGCCAGAATGGCTGACGTACAGCACGACCCTGGATTAACTCTCGAAAATCGCGTCGAGGGAGAGTCCCTGTTTTTCCAGCGAGCGGCGCAGCTTCTTTAACGCTTCTACCTGAATTTGGCGCACCCGCTCACGGGTTAGACCAATCTCCGCGCCAACCTCTTCCAGCGTCGCGGCTTCGTGGCCGCGTAGACCAAAGCGGCGTACCACGACCTCGCGCTGTTTTTCGCTCAGTTCATCCAGCCAATGGTCCACGTGCTCACGCACGTCGCCATCCACCAAACACGCTTCCGGACCGAGGACTTCGTCGTCAGTGAGCGTATCGATCAACGGCTTGTCGCTGTCACCGCCCATGGGGTAATCCACCGACGACACTCGTTCGTTGAGCCCCAGCATCTTCTTGACCGTCTCGACCGGCTTGTCGAGATGCTCGGCGATCTCCTCGGCGGTCGCTTCGTGATCCAACTTTTGCGTCAGCTCACGAGCAGCGCGCAGATAGATATTGAGCTCTTTTACCACGTGAATGGGCAGGCGAATGGTGCGCGTCTGATTCATTAGCGCACGCTCGATGGTCTGACGAATCCACCAGGTGGCATACGTAGAGAAGCGAAACCCCCGCTCGGGGTCGAACTTCTCGACGGCACGGATCAAACCAAGATTCCCCTCCTCGATCAAATCGAGCAGCGTTAAGCCTCGGTTCAGGTAGCGTCTGGCAATCTTGACCACCAGGCGCAGGTTAGATTCGATCATCCTGGAGCGACCAAGCGCATCGCCCTTGCGTGCCAGGCGGCCGTAATACACTTCTTCTTCCGGCGTCAGCAGCGGAGAAAAGCCGATCTCGTTAAGGTAGATCTGTGTCGCATCCAAGCTTTGAGTCGATTGACGGTCTTCACGGCCCAGCGCTTTTTCAAACGCATCCTCCTCGGCCGTAACGTCGTCGTCGGCGTCGTCCAACGCCTCCTCAACTTCATCCAGGTCAATCTCCTGTAGGTCCTTCTCCAGCATACTCATGGTCATACCCCCGTGGTCTCGCCTATCCGCCATGTAAAAAAGTAAGGGTGGTCGCACTCCCTGTGCGCGTGCACCTTATTGTTATATGACGCCCTGGTTCAGCTATTCGGGTACTCCTAGCAGGCATCACTCTACACCTGCCAAGGGATGGCTAGCGAGATGGCAGATAGTCCAACGGATCTTGCGGCTGGCCATCGCGGCGCACCTCAAAATGCAGTTTGACGGCATCTGCATCGCTATCGCCCATCGTGGCAATGACTTCTCCTGCCTCGACGACATCATTCTCTTTGACGTTCAAGCTATCATTATGTGCATAAGCACTGAGAAACTGATCGTTATGTTTCAGTAGTATTAGGTTACCGTAGCCGCGCACGCCGCTACCGGCGTAGACCACGATGCCCGGGCCTGCAGCACGAACAGGTTGCCCCTTTTGCCCGGCGATATCAATCCCGGCGGTGATGCTGCCTCCTTGCCCAAATTCACCGGTCACTTGGCCATCGGTGGGCCAACGCCAGTCGATGTTTTCGGCCGGCGTGAAGGTCCGTGACGAACGATCGGTGCGGGCCGTCTGCGTAGGCTCAGCGGCAGGCGCTGGTGCGGCGGCCGGGGTCGGCTCAGGTTCCGGCTCTGGGGTAGGCTCGGGCGCGGGTTCTTGTTCCGGCTGAACGCTTGGCGTCTGAGGAGCTGCCTCCTCAGACGGTTCGGCAGCGGCAGCGACTTGTTGAGACGCCTCGACCGCCGTGCGCTCGGCACGCTCTGCCGTCAACCGCTGGTTGCGCTCGATGGCGCTCTCGTCCGGCAGCAGCCAGTCGAGCTCTTGGTCATTGCTCGCCACGGCGGTGGCTTGGGGCTGTAGCCCCGTGGCTACGGCACCGCTGGTGGCAGCGGGGGACCCGTTGCCGCCAGACGACGCCGCCATGCCTCCCACGCCTTCCCGCAGCGCGATGGTTTGGCCAGGGTAAATTTGGTAGGGCGCATCGATATTGTTGATGGCGGCGAGCTGGCGATAGTCCAGATTGTGCTGCCATGCGATGCCGTAGAGCGTATCGCCCGCTTTCACCGTGTACTGCGGCGCGTTCTCCACCGCGCGCCGGGCGTCGCTCAAGTCGCGCACCTGGGGGGTGTTGGACTGCTGACTGGCACAGCCACTCACCGCCAGTGCGAGTACCGTCATCATGAAAACCTTACGCATGCAAACCCTACTCCTGTTCAACGCCGTGCTAGCGATCAATGGAATGACTGTCTGTTGAGTGATGCTGGGCATGAGTGGTCGCGCGACGGTTGAGTGCTACGACGAGTAGCGCGCCGACGACCATCAACGTTATCACGCCAGTTACCTGCGCCGACGCCCCTGTCAGCACGGCGTAATCGCTGGGTAACAAATAGCGGTAAGCCAGCGGAATCATCTGCCCATCAGGACCTAACTGGTAGCGTAACAGCTCCCGCCAGGGCCAGAGAACCGGCAGTGAGCCGATAATGAAGCCCAGCAGTAGCTGCAGCGTTGCGCCATGATACCGCCGTAGCAGCCATGACAGCAGACGCGACGAGAGCGCCAACCCCACCACACAGCCCATTCCAAACAGCATGATAATACCGATATCGAAGCTGCGAATAGCCCCCATGATGGTGCCGTAGAGCCCCATGGTCAGCAGTAAGAAGCTGCCCGACACCCCAGGCAGCAGCATGGCGCTGATCGCTATGGCCCCCGCCACGATGACGACCAGCGACTCGTTCCCCACCATCAGCACTAGCGGCATCATTCCCGGCAGCAGCTTGGCCAGCATCAAACCAATGAGCAGCGGCAGCAAGTACCACATTTTCCACCGCTCACCGGCTTGACCGACGACCAGTGCCGACGCGGCAACCAGCCCAAAAAAGAAGCCCTCCAGCAGCAGCGGATAGGCCTCCATCAGCCACAGCGCGAGATGGGCTACGCTGACCAAGCTCACCGCCACGCCCGACAGCAGGGGGATCAAGAACGCTACGTTCAGATGCCGCGCCAGCCCTGTCCAGCCGCCGCTGCGCCAGGCACCGAGAGCGCTGGGACCAAACTGCTTGATGGTATTGATGAGTTCTTCATAAATACCGGTGATAAAGGCAATCGTGCCTCCCGATACGCCGGGAACTGCATCGGCAGCGCCCATCCCGGCGCCTCTTAAAAACAGTCCTAGGGGTCGACGCTTCAATCCACCACTCCTTGCAATAAAGGTACGAAGCGCACGGGTTCTAGTCGGCGCTTTTCAAAGGCGGAGCCAATCCGCTTGATTTGCGTCAGCCACTGGCTACCGTCTGACGCTTCTAACGGTGCGATCATCACACCATCGGGACGTAACTGCTCGAGCAGCGCTTCCGGCAGCGTTTGCGCACAGGCGGTGAGCAGAATGACATCGAAAGGCGCCGCCTCCGGCCACCCCTCACCGCCATCCGCCACGGCCAGGGTGGCCGGTGCCTGCAGTCGCCACAACCGTTCGGCCGCGCGCTCGTGCAGGGTATAGATTCGCTCCAGGGAGTAAAGCGTTTCTACCAAACGCGATAGGATCAGGGTTTGATAACCTGAGCCGGTTCCCACCTCCAGCACGCGACGTGGCGAGGCGCGCAGCACCAATTCCGTCATTCGCGCCACCGTCAGGGGCTGCGAAAGCGTTTGACCGAAGCCGATGGGCAGCGCGGTGTCTTCATAGGCGCGGTGGGCAAGCGCTTCATCAACGAACAGATGACGCGGCTCGCTGGCCATGACGTCCAGCACACGCGGGTCGCTCACGCCCTGCTGCACAAGGCGCTCGATCATACGATCTCGGGTGCGCTGAGACGTCATACCACTACCGCGCAGCTCCCCAGGGGACAAATCAGGCAAAGGCATCCAACCAATCCTGCACATCGCGACGAGCCGGGTGGCGCGTTAAATCGGTTTGCAGCGGCGTGATCGATACATAGCCTGCTTCGATGGCGGCAAAATCGGTATCCTCGCCGTCATCCGCATTGGCGGCGACCGGCGCAATCCAGTAGCGCGTCCGCCCACGGGGATCCTGTACGGGTATCGGCTTTTCTGCCGGCCCGCGGTAGCCCAGGCGAGTGACCTTCACACCTTTGATGGCTTCCCACGGCACGTCCGGCACATTCACGTTCAGGAGCGTGCGCGGCGGCAGCGAGAGCTGGTCGGCAGCGCCGATCAAGCTCGCGGCGAATTTGGCCGCCGTGGCAAAGTGCTGGGTGCCGCATAGCGACATGGCAATGGCCGTCATGCCGAGGTTACGCCCTTCCATTGCGGCGGCTACCGTGCCCGAGTAGAGCACGTCATCACCCAGATTGCTGCCGTGATTAATACCCGACATGACCAGATCCGGCCGCTCGTCCCACACGCCGTTGACACCCAGGTAGACACAGTCCGCGGGCGTGCCATCGACACTGTAAAAGCCGTTTTCTAAGGCGCTCAGCGACAGCGGACGCGACAGCGTGAGCGAATTGCTCGCGCCGCTGCGGTCTCGATCCGGGGCGACCACGCGAAGATGGGCGTGGGGCAAGAGCGCCTCATACAGCGCGCGCAGGCCGGGAGCGTGAACACCGTCATCGTTGGAAAGCAGCAGTCGCCGCATCAGAATCTCCTTACCTCAGCATCATGCCGTGTCGGGATGATGAATTAGTTCGCCAATCACCGCCGTGGCAAAGCTACCACGGGGCAGCGCGAATGAGAGTAGCACGGCCTCTTGCTCGAACGTGGCCTGGGGCGCGATCAGCCGGGCACGCAGCGCACGTTGGCCGCGTTTGACGCCACTCTGTTCGAGCCCAGCGCACAGCGCAGGGTGCTGGGCCGCCAGTTGCGCTTCGTAGCGGCCAGCGTCACCGCCGGCCGCGTCCCCCACGCCCCATAAGACGCCCGTGGGGTGAACATCCAGCGCGGCGGCACGCGTCACTAGGCTCTCCTCGACGTCATCGATGGTAAAGACGCTTTGGGTGCCGTCGAGCATGAGCGTATCGCCTGCAATGGGCTGGCACCAATTGTCATCCGCCAGCCGAGCGCTCAGCAGTTCGTTGAATAGAAAGCTGCGTGCCGTGGAAAGCATCATCCCCTGGCGGTCGTCCCGTTTACGCCAACCTTTGGCCAGCACGGCAGCGGCGCGCTGCAAGTTGCGCGCCCCGGCGCCGAAACGCTGGTGGCCAAAATAGTTGGGCACCCCCTGGGCACAGAGTGCTTCCCAACGCGGGAGTAAGGCGTCTGGCCGAACCGCTTCACCGCTCAGGCGCAGCGTGAAATGGTTCGTACGGTGCACGCCCCGCTTCAATTTACGCGGATGGCGCGCCTTGGCTAGCACCGTGATGCCCGCCGCGCCGAGGGCGACGGATAAGTTCTCAGGCGCTTCGCGACCAGGCAAGTGAACGCTCAGCCACTGGCGCGCTACCGCCACGCGATCTTTCATACCGGAGTAGCCGATATCGCGCGGGGTGACACCGCACAAACGGCTGAGCAGTTTCACCACATCTAACGTGGTTTGATTGCGCTTTTCAAGACGTAGCCACAGGTGCTCACCGTGGGCTTCCGGGGTGAAATCAAGCTGCTCATCGACGATGAAATCTTCCGGCTGCGCGCGATACTGGCCGGGGGCGGGCGCGCCCAACGTGGGCGTCAAGCTGCGCTGCCACGCGGGGAGGTTAAGCATTCGACGCCTCTTGCGCGGCCAGCAGCACCACCGCTTCAGCGGCGATTCCTTCCCCTCGCCCGGTAAAGCCAAGACGCTCGGTCGTGGTGGCTTTGACGTTGACCTGCCCCAGCGTCACGCCCAGTGTCTCGGCAATCGCGGCGCGCATGGCCTCGATATGCGGCGCCATTTTGGGGGCTTGTGCCATGATCGTGGCGTCCAGATTCACGACCTCGAACCCTTCGCCCCGCACCAGCGCGGCCACATGACGAAGCAGGCCGCGACTGTCCGCGCCCTTCCATGCCGGGTCGGTATCGGGAAAGTGGCGGCCAATATCGCCTAGCGCGCAGGCACCGAGCAGCGCGTCGCTAATGGCGTGAAGCAGGACATCGCCATCGGAGTGGGCAACGAACCCATGGTCGAACGGCAGCTTGACGCCGCCGATCATCAAATGATCACCCGGCCCAAAGCGGTGTACATCGAAGCCGTGGCCAATTCGCATTAGAAACTCCTGTTACTCGTGCTGCGCTGGGCAGCCATGATGGCAGCGGCCAGCGCTAAATCGTCAGGGTGGGTGACCTTCATGTTGTCGCGCCGCCCACTGACGAGCTTGGGGGCCTCCCCCAGCGCCTCGACGGCGGAGGCTTCGTCCGTGACCACGGTGCCCTGCTGCTGGGCCTGGTTCAGCGCGTGATGCAGCAGCGCATAGCGAAACCCCTGTGGCGTCAGCGCGTGCCACAGGCCATCGCGCGGCTCGGTAGCGTGGCTCAAATGATCGCCCCGGTCGCGTTTCATGGTGTCAGCGACCGGCATGGCCAACAAAGCCCCACCCCGGTGGGCCTGGGCCGCATGATACAGAGCGCGAAGATCGTCGCGGGTGATGCAGGGCCGTGCGACGTCATGGACCATGACCAGATCGTCGTCATCGGCGGCCATGGCCTGCAGGGCGTTCACGACGCTGTGCATGCGCTCTTCGCCCCCAGGCACCCGCTGCCACTGGGCAAACGGCACCCAGTCTGGCTGAAACCAGCGATCCTCGGGATCCAAACAGAGCACTAAACGCGCCTGCGGAAAGGCGTCATGCAAACGCGCCAAGGTATGTGCCAAGATCGGTTGGCCCTCCAGATGGAGGTACTGCTTGGGCTTGTCGGCCCCCATGCGCTTACCCTGCCCGGCAGCGGGCACGACGAGCCAGAGTCGCGACGTCATGGGTGCACGTCCTCACCTTCGTCTGGCGGGATGACCCCAGGCTGAGCCACGAGCCCGGCATGGATGCCAACCAGCTCATTTTCGATGGCCACGCCCGGCACCCAGAAAAACTGCTCGTCGGTACGCACCATGCCCATATCGCTGCGGGCCCGCTCTTCGATGGCATCCAGCCCGGTTTTCAAGTCGGTGACCTCCGCCGCCAGCCGCGCATTGCGCTCACGCAGCGGGTCGTTGGCAGCTTCCTGAATGGCGACCCGCCGCTCTACCTGCTGCAGGTCCTGCCAGCCGCCGTTTCCCAGCCAAAGCTGGTACTGCAGCAACCCCAGCACGGCCAGCAGCAGGCCTACGAGCCATTTGTGCATCACGGACATCCTTTGTGAAAGCGGAAACGGCGCGCATTATGCCATTAAGGGCTGAGTCCAGCGAGCCGCGACGCGGTGGGAGTTACTTAAACGGTAACGCCTCTTCGGCGGCGTGGCGATAGGCCATGATATGGACACCCTCTTGCTGACAAAACTGCGCCACGCCAGCGGCCAGCCCCGGGTGTGCCACATAGTGCAGCGAACGCACCCGTTGGGGGGCAAAGCCTCGCACGAGCTTATGTTCGCCCTGGGTGCCAGGGTCGAACAGCGTCAATCCTTTAGCCAAGCAGGCGTCGATGCCCTGGTAGTAACAGGCTTCGAAGTGCAGGCAATCGGCCACGACTTCGCTTCCCCAATAACGGCCATAGAGCGTGCTCCCTCCCTGAAAATAGAGCGCTGCAGCGACGGGGCGCCCCTCCAGCCGAGCCTGCACCAGCATCAGCGCCTCGGGCATCACTTGGCGCAACCGTTCGAAGAAGGCGTGATTGAGATAGGGCGGACGTCCGCGTTCGTGGTAAGTGATGGTGTAGCAGCGGTAAAAATGCGCCATGTCCACTTCGCTGATCTCCGCGCCTTCCAAGCGGTGCAGGGTAATCCCCTGGTCGGCCACTAAACGCCGCTCGCGCTTGATCATTTTCCGCCGTTTGGCGGTGAGGCTGGCAAGAAAACCGTCGAAATCACCGAAACCGCGATCCCGCCACTGAAACTGTACGCCTTCCCGAGCGATCAAGTCCGGACAGTGGCGCTGCCACGCCTCGACCTCCGGCTCGTCGGCAAACAGCAGATGCCAACTCGACAGCGCCATGGCGTCACACTGCTCCCGCCAGCCCATCGCCAACTGCGCTCGAACAGCGTCGGCATCGGCCTCGGGAGCGATCAAGGTGCGCGGACCTGGCACTGGCGTGAAGGGAATGGCGCTCAGTGCTTTCGGATAATACTTCCCACCCGCACGCTCCAGCGCCTCGGCCCACCCCCAGTCGAACACGTACTCTCCGTAGGAGTGATGCTTACGATACATTGGCAGCGCACCGACCAGCGTCTCGCCCTGCCAAACACATAGATGACAAGGCTCCCAGCCGGTCGCCGCGCTGACAGAGCCACTAACCTCCAGCGCATGCAAAAAATCGTGACGCAGGAAAGGCTGATCGTCACGCACGAGCGCATCCCACTGACTTGCCGCAACGGCCTCAATGGCAGGTAGAATGGAGAAGGAGAGCGGACGTAGAGGCATAACATCTCCCGGGCACACTGGCACAAATGGCGGATGGCTTACTGTACCACTCCGGCCGCCTATGCGTATGAACCGCCTTCATTTATCAACCAGCGGGGATGCTGGGCAGAAGTGCGCCAACGCCGCTCACAAGCACGCTGTACCGACACCCGTGACTCCAAGGAGAGGCCATGACTCGCGACTTGACGGATAGTTTACAGGCGCAGCGCCAAGCAGCCGGCCCCGCGCTTTTTCCAACGCTGGCCGTTCGTCGTGAACGTTTGGCACGCCTCGCCAGTATGACGAAACGCCACCAGCAGGCGATCGTACGGGCCATCCAGCGCGATTTTGGTCAACGCAGCGAGACCGAGATCCACCTGGCCGAGATCATTCCGGTTCTCCACGCAGCGCGCCACGCCCGCCGACACCTTTGGCACTGGATGCGACCTCGCCGCGCGGGCGTTCCTCTGCGGCTCTGGCCCGCTCGCGCCCGCATTGCCCCGCAGCCGCTGGGCGTCGTGGGCGTGATGTCTCCCTGGAACTACCCATGGAGCCTCAGCTTGATGCCGGTCATCGATGCGTTGGCAGCGGGCAACACGGTCATGCTCAAACCCAGCGAGTTGACGCCCCATACCAGCGCGCTACTCGCCAAGCTGGTGCCTCAATACTTCACGCCAGAGGAGTTCTGCGTAATTCAGGGCGGAATCGAGGTGGCCAGAGCGTTCAGCGCACTACCGTTTGATCATTTGGTGTTTACGGGTTCGACCCACGTGGGCCGTCAGGTGGCGATGGCCGCCGCCGCGAACCTTACCCCCGTCACCTTGGAGCTGGGCGGTAAGTCACCGGCACTGGTGGCCAGCGATGCGGATCTCGACAGCGCCGCCGACGCGATTATCTTCGGTAAAGGTTTCAACGGCGGACAAACCTGTATCGCGCCGGATTACGTGATCGTGGAGAGCCGCCGCTTGGATGCGCTGACCCATGCCCTGGAGCGTGCCATTCGCCGCCAGCGACCCACGGACATCGAGGCGACCGGCTACGTCAGTGAGGCCCACCGGGTGCGGATCGACGCATTACTGAACGACGCCCGTGACCACGGCTGCCGCGTGATCGAGCATGGCGACCATGCACCGGCCCTCGTGATCGATCCGCACCAGCGCCTGCCATTGATGCAAGAAGAGATTTTTGGACGTGCGCTGCCTGTCATCAGCGTCAAGCGAATTGACGACGCCGTGCGGCTGATCAATCAACGTCCCCACCCTTTGGTGCTGTATGCCTTTACACACCAGACGACGCTGCAGGAAACCCTGCGCCGCGGCACCCGCTCCGGCGCGCTGGTATTCAACGACACCCTGGTCCACCACGCCGTCCCTTCGCTCCCCTTTGGCGGCGTAGGCGAGAGCGGCAGCGGCGCGTACCACGGTCGACACGGCTTCGAACGGTTTAGCCATCTTCGCAGCATGTTTTACCAGTCCAAGCGCCCTAGCAGCCGCTGGCTACGACCGCCTTATCATCGCTGGCTGCTAAAATTACTTCGCCTTGGCTAAAGCTAGCGGGCTAATGTCCGATACTTCTCTAATACGTTTTTTTCATAAGCCCCTCACGTTTAGGAAACGCCATGCAAGCCGCCGAGCGACCGGAGAATGAATCACAGCGCCTGACAGCCTTGCATGCGTTACGCATCCTCGATACGCCTATCGACGACGCTTTCGAGCAGCTGACCCAGCTTGCCTGCGATCTCTTCGACGTTCCGACTGCACTGGTGTCGCTCGTGGACGAGGAGCGTCAGTGGTTCAAATCGCATCATGGGCTTGATGCCTGCGAAACTCGTCGCGAGATCTCCTTTTGTGCCCATGCGGTCGCTGCCAATACGCCGCTGGTCATCGAAGATACCGGCGATGATCCACGCTTTGCCGACAATCCGCTGGTGCAAGGGATGCCCCATATCCGCTTTTACGCCGGGCATCCGCTCAGACCCACCGGCGAGCTGGCCGTGGGCACCTTGTGCTTGATCAGCGACCGGCCTCGCACTTTCTCGGCGCGAGACAGGCAGATACTGGCTCGCCTGGCAGGACAAGTGGACGAGCTGCTGCGCCAGCACCAAATGCGTCATACCCTCTCGCAGGTCACCCGGCGTTACGAGGCGTTGTTCAATGAGAGCGCAACCGGCATCGTGCGTATCGACCGCGAAGGCAAAGTGCTGGGCATCAACCCCTATGCACTCACGATGCTGGGCTATACCAAACAGGAGGTCGTTGGCCGTAACGTCTCGATGCTGACACCGCCTACAATTCGCGCGGAGCACGACCACTTTATCGCGCGCTTTCTGACGGGCAGCGACCCCAAGGTAATCGGTCGAGGCCGGGAAGTGGAGGCGCTGCATAAAGAGGGGCGTCTCGTTCCCGTTCATCTTGCGGTCAACGCCATTCACAACGAACAGGACGAGGTGGTGGAGTTTCTCGGCATTCTCACCAACCTGAGCGATGTGTACGACGCCAACCACCGAATGCATAAAGAGCAGAGCCTGTTGAAGGTGCTGCACCAGGGAATTACCGACTACCAAGCCTTGATGTCCGGCGAGCAGCTGTGGTCCTTCCTCATGGAAGCGCTGCGTGAGCTGACCGACAGCGATTATGCGCTGATTGGCGAAGTGCTGCCGACGAGCACCACGAACGCCCTCAAAATTCACGCCATCACTGATCTCTCCTGGAGCGATGAATCGCGCCATTTGATGGAGCAGCTACGCAGCGGGGATATGAGGTTGACCAACCCCGACTCGTTGCTGGGACGCGTATTCGCCCACGGCGACGTGGTGATCACCGACGACGTGTATTACCACGCCCAGCGTGGCGGCTTCCCTCCCGGCCATCCGCGAATCGACAACTACTTGGGTGCGCCGATTTTCAGCGGTGATAAGCTGATTGGCATGTTCGCCATTGCCAACAGCCAGCAAACGCTCAGCCAGACGCTGTTGGATTGGCTGCAGCCGTTTACCGACACCTGTGCCCTGCTGATCAATTTGTACCGGCAGATGGCCGAGCGTGAGCAGGTCACCCGGGATCTTGCTGCCGCTAGAGATCAGGCCGAACAGGCCAATAAGGCGAAAAGCGAGTTCCTGTCGTCCATGAGCCACGAGCTGCGCACACCGCTCAACGCCATCCTCGGGTTTGCGCAGCTATTGGGCAAAGGGCGCCGCGACCCGCTCAGCGAGAAGCAGCAGCGCCAGGTCAATCAAATCGAAAAGAGCGGGCAGCACCTGCTGAGCTTGATCAACGAAGTGCTTGATTTGGCCAAAATCGAGTCAGGCCACATGTCGCTCTCCATCGAGCCCATTGCAATGGAGGGCGTGATCGACGACGCCTGCAGCACGCTGGAAGCCAGTATCGATGCCGCCGGGCTGACGCTTCAGCGCCCGCCGCTGGCCAAGCCATGGCAGGTGGCCGCTGACTACACCCGTACCAAGCAGGTGCTGCTCAACCTGCTCTCCAACGCCATCAAATACAATCGCCCGCAAGGTTCGATACGGATGACCGTCGAACAGCAGGGCAGCGAGCTGTGCGTTCGCGTGACCGATTCTGGGTATGGCATCGCGCCGGAGCGCCAACACGAACTCTTCGAACCGTTCAATCGGCTCGATGCCGAGCATGGCACCATCGAAGGCACCGGTATTGGGCTGGCGATCACCCGTGAGCTGGTGGAGCGCATGCGGGGGCAGATCGGTGTGACGAGCACGCCTGGGCAGGGCGCCACCTTCTGGTTCACGCTTCCGCTCACCGAGGCTAGCCCCCCGAATGAATCATCGGTGGCGAGAACGCTAGCCAACGCCACGGCGAACCCGCGCCGCCTACACCTGCTGTATATCGAAGACAACTCCACTAACCAGCGTTTGATGGAAGATATCATGGAGGATTTTGATCAAGTGCGGCTGCAGACCGTCACCAGTGCCGAGTTGGGGCTCGACATCATGCGCCACTCTCCCCCCGATTTGGTGCTGATGGACATTCATTTGCCCGGCATGAACGGCTATCAAGCGCTGGATGCGATTCAGCACGATCCGCGATTGCAGCATATTCCGGTGGTGGCACTCTCCGCGAACGCCATGGAGCGCGACCGAGCGCACGGTTTAGCCGCTGGGTTTGCCGACTATCTCACCAAGCCGATTGATATCGACCAGCTCTCCTCGACACTGAGTCGCTACGTATCGGCAGCCTCTGTCACAGAAACACCAAGGAAGGCGCCATGACGTTTATGAACAAGCATCTACTGGTAGTGGATGACAACAGCATCAACGTCGAGTTACTGCTGGACCTGCTGGACGACCAGGGATTCGACAATGTGCACGGCCTCAGCGACCCGCGGCTTGTGCTGGCGCACTGCCAAGCGGCACTCCCCGACCTGATCTTGCTCGACATTCGTATGCCCTACCTCGATGGCTACGGCGTCATGGAGCAGCTGCAGTCAACGTTTGCCGAACATACGCCGCCGGTTATCGTGCTGACCGCACAAATCGATGACGAAACGCGTCACCGAGCGTTAAGCATGGGAGTGCGCGACTTTCTGACCAAACCCTTCAAGCATGACGAAGTGCTGCAGCGGATACGCAACACCCTAAGCGTGGAGCATCGCTATCAGGTGCGCGACAAGCAGGCCGAAACGCTTGAGCAAATGGTCGCCAAGCGCACCGAAGAGCTGGACCGCCAGTCGCGTACCGACCCCATCACCCAACTCCCCAACCGGCGGGCGCTAACGCAGTACCTGGCCGACGCGGCGCGACAGGGCCGCCCCACGGGGCTGTTGTTCATCGCGCTGGATCACCTCGATGATGTCGTCCGTTTACATGGCTACGGCATTGCCGACCAGCTCATGGTGCATATCAGCCATCGGCTCGACGATCAGTTGGAAGCGAGCAGCACGCTCGGGCTGTGGGGCGGCAGCGAGCTCTTGGTGATCACCCCAACGGCCGAGCTGAGCGAGCTGCGCCAGTTGGCCTCGCGACTGCTGAGCTGCTTCGAGCACGATCAAACCTTGGGCGACCTGCTGCTACCGCTGAACGCCCGCATCGGCATCAGCTGGTCTCAAGGCCATTTCAAGACCGAGCGCTTGGTGCACATGGCCGCCCTGGCGCTGCCGCAAAGCGGCTCACTCAGGCTGCAAAGCTACAACGAAACCCTGGAAAACCAGCAGCGCCATCGGCTGCATCTGCAGCAGGCCATTCGTGGCGCGACCCAGCGCGGGGAAATGTCGCTCGCCTTTCAGCCCAAGCTCTCGCTCGAGACCCAGCGCGTGATCGGGGCTGAGGCGCTGCTACGCTGGCATCACCCAGAGCTGGGCCACGTCTCTCCCGGCGATTTCATTCCGCTGGCAGAGGCGAGCGGTGATATCCTCTCGATTGGCGAATGGGTGCTGGAAGAAGCCATGCGCTATATTGCCGACTGGCGGGCCAAGGGGCTGCTGGACGACAATTTCCATATTGCCGTGAACGTGGCGGCGCGCCAACTGGCGCGTAAGGACTTTGCCGAAAACCTGCTAGCTCGCCTGGCCAAGCACGGCATACCGGAGCGGTTTTTCGCCCTGGAAGTCACTGAGTCGGGCCTGCTTAGTGATATGCACAATGCGCGCATTCAGCTAGCACAACTGGCCGAGGTGAACATAGCCGTGGCCATCGATGACTTTGGTACCGGGCACTCGTCGCTGGCATATGTCAAAACGCTGCCGTTCTCGACGTTGAAAATCGACCGTGCCTTCGTCATGGACATCGAAAAAGATCCAATCGACCGGCATCTAGCGCTCACCATCACCCAGCTTGCACATGCCGTGGGCTGCGACGTGGTGGCCGAAGGCATCGAAACCGCCGCCCAGGCCGACTACTTACGTTCAATTGGTTGCGAAGCTGCACAAGGGTATTACTATGCTCGTCCGCTGCCCGCCGATGAGTTCTATCGCTGGTGCAGGGACTGGACACCCCATTCACATCTAACGCTTGCCACGGAGTCAGTTAATGGCGCATGACCTGCTAGACCGCTTACGGGAACGCTTGGAAGAATTGAACCGCTCTGAGCGTAAAGTCGCGAACGTCATCTTGGAAGATCCCGCAGCGGCCACCAGCCTGAGCATCGCCAGCCTCGCCCAAGCGGCGAGCGTCAGTGAGCCTACCGTCAACCGGTTCTGCCGTAATTTCGGCGCCAAGGGCTATCCCGATTTCAAAATCAAACTGGCCCAAAGCCTAGCAGGCGGAACGCCTTATGTGACCCGCGCCGTCGAACCCGGCGATACCGCCACGCAGTACACCCATAAAATCTTTGGGGCGACCATTGCCGCGCTTGATGAAGCTCAGCGGGAAGTGGACATGGCGGCCGTCGAGCGGATGGTGGATTATCTGACGCAAGCCAAGCAGATTCACTTTTTTGGGTTGGGGGCATCCGGCGCCGTCGCGCAGGACGCCCAGCATAAATTCTTCCGCTTCAACCTGCCGGTCATGGCGTACGTCGACGTGCTGATGCAGCGCATGGTGGCAGCGGCCTGCCATACCGGCGATGTGGTGGTGATCATCTCCTACACCGGGCGCACGCGTGAGCTGGTCGACATTGCCAAGGTAGCCAGAGAGGCTGGCGCCGTGGTGTTGGGGATTACCGCGCCAGACTCTCCGCTCTCGCAGGAGTGCACGGCCACGCTGGAAGTCGCCACTCCCGAAGATACCGACCACTACATGCCGATGACTTCGCGGGTCATTCAACTTACGCTGATCGATGCTCTCGCCACTGGGGTGACGCTTAGGCGCGGCGAAGATTTCTTGCCGCACCTAAAAAAGATCAAGGACAGCCTGCGCGATACTCGGTTTCCAGTGGAAAAACCCACCAAATAAGCGTCGCTAGGGTTACGCGTCCACCGCCGTCGTCACGGTAATCTCGACTTTCAACTCGTCGGCAGGCATCGGCGCGCATACGCAGGTGCGTGCCGGTGCGTGACCTTCCGGTACCCAGGCATCCCATACCGCGTTCATGGCGGCAAAATCACCGCCATTTTTCAGGTAAATCGTGGCGCTCAGCAGCTGCTCACGGCTGGAGCCGATCTCTGTCAGCAGGGCATCGACCCGCGCCAGCATGCTCTCGGTCTGGGCGGTGATATCGCCATGGCGCGCGTCGGGGCCCGCCACCTGGCCGCACAAATAGGCCACGCCCTGATGAATCACCGCACGGCTCATGCGGGCTTTTGTATCATGACGCTGAATGCTCATGGTTCGTTCTCCTAGGTCGATGCAAAAAGGCAGTGTAAACCGCTACCCAGCCGCTGCCTATGCTTCGTTAGCCAGCGAGCCTTAGGTCGGCACGGGGCGATGCTCGAACACGCGGCGCAGTACGAAGCTCGTGTGGGCCCCGGTGACCCCTTCGATACGGTTGATCACGTGGAGGAGCAGGTGTTGGTAATCATCCATGTCCTTCACCAGAATTTTGAGCTGAAAATCCGCCGCTTGTCCGGTAATGATCAAACACTCCACCACGTTGGGAATGTTACGGATATGACGTTCGAAGTTATCGAAGCGCTCGGGCGTGTGCTGGTCCATCGAGATATGCAAAAGCGCCATGAGCTGATACCCGAGCGGGCGCGCATCCACCACTGCCCGATATTGGGTAATCAGCCCATGCTCCTCCAAGGCCCGCACGCGCCGTAAACAGGGCGAAGGCGATAGCCCGATGCGCTCGGCAAGCTCCTGATTGCTGATGCGTCCCTCCTGCTGCAGGACCTCCAGAATACGGCGGTCGAAACGGTCGAGCGTCAAAGGCGTGGTAGCCATTTCGGTAACTCCTGCCAATTTAAAAATAGTTATTGATATATTCTGCCATTAAATCCTGTAAAAGCCATATTTTCGCAATAACCTGTCGCGGCCCATGCCTTAGACTGTGTTGACTGCCACAAGCGGTCCTCGATTGACGCCTTACCCAGGCGTCCCCCAAGGCTCTTCTTACCCTGACAGAGCACGCTCGAGCGGCTTGCGCCACAAGCGGCCGCCCCAAACAACTCACCGTTTTCAGGAAACTCACCATGCCTGCTTTTGATCATCGCAAATATCGTCCTGCTCCTCGGGTGCCCACGTTTGACCGTCAGTGGCCCGACCGGGAGCTGACCCAAGCGCCCATCTGGGTGAGCGAAGACCTACGCGATGGCAATCAGGCCCTGCTCGAGCCGATGACGGTCGAACAGAAACAGCGCTTCTGGCATCAGATCATCAAGGTCGGTATCAAGGAAGTGATGGTCGGCTTTCCCTCCGCTAGCCAGCCGGATTACGATTTCGTGCGCTGGTTGATCGAAGAGGATCAAATTCCTGACGACGTGACCATCGCCGTGCTCGTGCAGTGCCGGGAACACCTGATCGAAAAAACGTTCGCGTCATTGGTGGGCGTCAAGCGCGCCATCATTCACCTGTACAACTCCACGTCCACGATCCAACGAGAGCGGGTGTTCGAGATGGACCGCGACGGTATCACCGATATCGCCGTTCAGGGGGCGACGTGGGTGAAGACGTATGCCGAACAGTATCCCGAGGTTGATTGGCGCTTTCAGTACTCGCCGGAGAGCTTCTCCAGCACCGAAATCGATTTCTCGCTGGCCATCTGCGAAGCGGTGATGGATGTTTGGCAGCCCACCCCAGACAACAAATGCATCCTTAACTTGCCCACCACCGTGGAAGTGGCAGGCCCCCACCATCACGCTGATCAGATCGAGTACTTCTGCCAGCATATTAGCCGCCGCGACAGCGTGATCATTTCGGTGCATACCCATAATGACCGGGGCGGTGCCGTGGCGTCCGCGGAGCTGGCGCTGCTGGCGGGGGCCGACCGGGTCGAGGGTACCTTGTTGGGTAACGGTGAACGCACCGGCAACATGGACATCGTTACGCTGGCCATGAACCTCTATAGCCAGGGTATCGACCCTGAGCTGGATCTTTCCAATCCCGACGAGATCATTCAGGTAGTGCACGAGTGCACCGGGATTGCGATGCACCCCCGCCACCCCTGGGTGGGTGAGATGGTGTATACCGCTTTTTCTGGCAGCCACCAGGATGCGATTCGTAAGTCGCTCAAACATCAAAAACCCGACGAACCGTGGCAAGTGGCCTATCTGCCCATCGACCCTCACGACATTAGCCGGGATTATCAGGCCGTCATTCGGGTGAACAGCCAGTCGGGTAAAGGCGGCATGGCCTTTCTGCTGGAGCGCGACTACGGCATCAACCTGCCTCGTTGGATGATGCTCGCGCTGGCTCCCTACGTGCAAAAAGAGAGCGAACGCCGTAATAGCGAGCTTTCCAGCGAGATGATTCGCCAAGTGATGTTCGATCATTTCTCCCATGGTGCGCCGCTCGCGCTGGCCGACTATCGGCTGTCGAAGGGGCAGCAGGAGGGGATCGACATCACGCTGTGGCAAGGTGCCGACACGCTACGTTTATCCGGCACGGGGAATGGCGCAATGTCCTCCTTCACCGACGCTTGGAAACGCCATACCGGCAGCCACGTCGCCATACTCGATTACAGCGAGCACTCGCTGGGCGGCGACAGCGAAGCCAACGCCATCGCGTTTGTGCAGCTCAACATCGATGGTCAGCGCGTATGCGCCGTCGCGGAAGATAGCGACACGGTGAGCGCGTCACTCAAAGCCGTGCTTTCTGGGATCAATGCGGCGCAGCCTGCTCATGCTGCCCAGCAAGTGGCGACCAGCCTCGCTTGAATCGCACCGTTGGCCGCCGCCTGACGGCGCAGCGGCCAACGCCATGCGGCCCTCATGGCTCAGCGTAAAATCAAGACCGGCAAGTGGGCGTGACGTAGCATCGCCGTGGTGGTGCTGCCCACTAGCAAATGACGAATGCGCGAATGGCCGTATGCGCCCATCACGAGAAGATCGATTCCCTGCTCCTCTTTATAGGCACGTAGTGCTTCTTCGACCTCCCCCGCACGAATCGCCCCCTCGGCTTGGTGCCCCGCAGAGCGAAGCGTCTCGGTAGCCCACTCAAGCTGGGAGCGGTTCTCTGCGGTGTCCGCCCCGACAATCACCACGTGACACTCTGCACCGTCAAAGAGCGGGCTTTTGGCCAGCATGTCCACCCCTTTGCGGGCCGTGTTGCTACCATCGAAGGCCATGAGAATGCGCTTGGGCGGGGTGAACGTTTTGGGCACCATCAAAATGGGCCGATGAAGCTCGCGAACGACACGCTCGAGGTTAGACCCAAGGTGGCCGCTGGCCTGATGCGCCGTTTCTCCTCGCTTACCAAGCACCAGCAGTCGGATCTCTTTCTCATGTTCCGCCAGAGTATCCACGAGGGTGCCGTTGCGCTGCATGCAGGGAGGTTCTGAAAAGCCGGCCGCCTCGCTTCGCTCCCTCGCGGCATTCAACATTAACCGCCCCTGTTCGCGGGCCAGTTTTCCGCGCTGCTCTTCGATGTCCGAGAGCTGTTCCAACAGGTGCTCCCGGGTGCCTAGGCCGAGATGGCCCGTCAGGTCAGGCTCTGCGACCTGGGCGTGATTGTCGACGGTGTGCAGAAAACGCAGCGGGGCTGAGAGTGCCGTGGCGGCCCACACCGCATAGTCACACACACTTTCTGAGTAGTGAGAACCGTCGATGGCTGCTAACACGTAATCAGACATAAGGGCGTCTCCTTGCGCGGGTGCATGAAAAGTTATCGTTATTCTGACTCTTTTGTACACGAAGAGGCGGATCGGCAACACCGTAGCGCCTGCTTTTTTGCTCGACTGCCGCTGTCTGCGCGCGCTCCCTTGCGGTGTTACACTTAGCCGCCTAGCGATTTTCACCAACACAGCGCGAGGCGTCATATGGGACATGGCATCACCAACGTCGTACTTGTCGGCTTGGGCGGCGCACTGGGCGGGATGGCACGCTTTGCCGTCTCCAATGCCATGGCCCATTTACTGGGTAAAGTCTTCCCGTGGGGCACGCTGCTTGTAAATGCCAGCGGTGCATTTCTTGCTGGAGGGCTGCTAGGCATTTACGGCGTGCCTAACGCACAGCCGTTTTGGCTATTTGCGATAGCGGGCCTGCTCGGTGGCTATACCACGGTGTCATCGTTTAGCTTACAGACCCTTGAGCTGTGGCAACGCGGCCAGGCGATGCGTGCCGCGCTCAACATGGTCGCTACGCTACTGCTGGGCATCGCCATGGCAGCATTGGGCTGGTGGCTGGCCCAGGGTTGAAGAGGAGCCCTCAATGAACGTTAACGCCTATCTCGCCGTCGGCCTTGGCAGCGCTCTGGGGAGCGTGCTGCGCTATGGCGTCTCGCTGGTGTCGATGGCCGTGCTAGGTAGCCACTTCCATTGGGGGACGCTGCTGGTCAACGTGTTGGGGTCCTGCCTCATCGGCTGGCTAGCCGCGACGACGTCCCGCCTGCCTCGAGGCGCGCTGGCACGACAGCAACCGCTGCTGATAGCAGGATTTTGCGGCGGCTTCACTACCTTTTCGCTCTTTAGCCTGGAAACGCTGCACCTGACGCAGCAGAGCCACCTAGGGCTGGCGCTGCTTTACGGTGTAGGCAGCTTACCACTGTGCGTCGCCGCCGCCTGGGTGGGCGAGCGCCTGGCCTTTTTGAAAGCAACCGTGACCTAATCTCTTGAAACGCGAACAGCTCGAACAGCAGCAGTCATGGATCTATCTAGCGTTTATCGCGCTTGGGCTCTGCCTTGGCCTGCTGGCGCCAGAAGCGATGGCAGCGTTTGGGCAGGCGCTATGGCCGCTGCTCGGTTTCCTGCTCTTCGCCACCTTCACCCAAATCCCGCTGCTGCAAATAACGCAAAGTCTTCAAGATACGCGCTTCATGACGGCGCTGTTGGTAGGCAACTTTGTTGTGATTCCTGCGCTGCTGGGCGTGTTAGTGGTGTGGCTTCCCCTCCCGCCACCCGTGCTGGCGGGCATCCTATTGGTGCTACTGATGCCTTGCACCGACTGGTTTGTTACCTTTGCGCATTTAGGTAAAGGCGACGCTGCCCGGGCCATTGCCGCGACGCCCCTGTTGCTGCTCGTGCAGATGGCGGCACTACCGGCCTATCTATGGCTATTGCTAGGCAGCGAATGGTTGCAATTGACACTCTCCCCTGCGCTACTGAGCGCCTTTTTGAGCTTGATGGTGCTACCCCTGCTGCTCGCCTGGCTCACCGAGCGCGCAGCGCAGAAATTCGTCACCATCGAGCGGGCTACCCGTGCACTGGGTTGGATGCCGGTACCACTCTTGGCATGCGTGGTGCTGATCATTGTGGCTACTCAAGTCGCTCAAGTGTTGGCCTTGCGTCAGCTTCTCTGGCAGGCAGTGTTGATCTTCGTAGGCTTCTTGATCGTTGCAGCGTGGCTGGGCAAAGCGCTTGGTCACCTCTTTAACCTGCCGCCCACCAGCACTCGCACCCTGGTGTTTAGCTTCGGCACCCGTAATTCCTTCGTCATGTTGCCCATTGCGCTCACCCTGCCCAACGGTTGGCAAGCCGCGGTGGTCATCATCGTATGCCAATCGCTGGTCGAGCTGCTGGGTATGGTCGCGTACCTTCGCTGGGTGCCGAAGCGGCTAATCCCCAGCTCAGGCCACAAAAAAGCCGACGCTTACGGCAAGTAAGCGTCGGCGATGACAGGGTGCCCGTGAGGGTTAGTGGCCGCCCATCAGTTTATCGACTGCGACCGGGTCGTTATGAACGGCATAGCGGTCTACTACGGTAGCGCTGGCTTCGTTCAGGCCTATCAGCTCTACCTCGGTTCCTTCACGGCGGAACTTGATCACCACGCGATCCAGCGCCTGAACGGCGGTGACATCCCAAAAGTGCGCCTTGGAGAGATTGATGGTCACCTTATCGATGCTCTCTTTGAAATCGAACGCCGCCATAAAGCGCTCGGAAGAGGCAAAGAACACCTGCCCTACCACTTGATACTCGCGCTGTGTGCCGGCCTCTACCTCTTTTGAACCGACGTACATGATATTGCCGACTTTGTTGGCAAAGAACAGTGCTGCCAGCAGTACGCCCACGAAGACCCCGATGGCGAGGTTATGCGTTCCCACCGTGACCGCGACGGTCGCCAGCATGACGATATTGGTACTCATCGGATGCTTTTTCAGATCGCGAATGGAGGCCCAGCTAAAGGTGCCAATCGAGACCATGATCATCACCGCCACCAGTGCCGCCATGGGGATTTGCGATACCCAATCGGCCAAGAACACTACCATCAGCAACAGCACCACGCCCGCAATCAGCGTCGATAAACGCGTTCGGCCACCCGATTTAATGTTGATCACCGACTGGCCAATCATCGCGCAGCCAGCCATACCGCCCATTAAACCAGCGCCAATATTGGCCACCCCTTGGCCTTTACACTCGCGGTTCTTGTCGCTGGGCGTGTCGGTCAGATCGTCCACGATCGTGGCGGTCATCATCGATTCCAACAGGCCCACGACTGCCAGCATGATCGCATAAGGGAAGATGATCATCAGCGTTTCGAGAGTCAGCGGCACGTTCGGCCACAGGAAAACCGGCAGCGTGTCGGGCAGTTCGCCCATGTCGCCCACGGTGCGAATATCCATACCGCTCACCATGTACACCACCGTCAGCACCACGATGCATACCAGCGGCGAAGGCACCGATTTACCAATCATCGGCAAATAAGGGAATAGATAGATAATCCCCAGGCCTGCCAGCGTCATGGCATACACGTGCCACGTCACGTTGGTCAGCTCCGGCAGTTGCGCCATGAAAATCAGGATCGCCAGCGCATTCACGAACCCAGTGACCACCGAGCGAGAGACGAAACGCATCAGCTCCGCCAGCCGCAGGTAACCCGCAATGATTTGCAGCACCCCGGTCAGCAGCGTGGCGGCCAGCAAGTACTCGAGCCCGTGCTCTTTCACCAGTGTCACCATCAGCAGCGCCATCGCCCCGGTGGCCGCAGAGATCATGCCGGGGCGGCCACCGGTAAAGGCGATAACGACCGCAATACAGAACGAGGCATACAGCCCCACTTTCGGGTCCACGCCCGCGATAATTGAAAAGGCGATCGCTTCAGGAATTAGCGCCAGCGCGACGACAATACCTGAGAGCGTGTCGCCCTTAATATTAGAGAACCACTCATGCTTACTGAAAAGTGCCATTCAGGGAGTCCATGGTTAGGGGGTTAAAGACATTGCGCGCCGCAGCCGCACACAAAGGCAGCACAAGAGCGCACGTTAGTAATAAATTGTCGGATGAATGCTACCAATCGAAGACGCAAACGCGCCGATAGCCAAATAGCGGCAACGGGGTGCCATAGCACCGATATAACGCGAAGAGCATTATGGCGCTAATTAAGGAGGGAGAACCTAGGGTGGAGTCATCAGCCCTGGTGTCGGCAGAGCAACGGCTGCCATGACATTGTTCATTACAGATAAACCTTGCTGTTCTATCATCGTTATTCAGGCGAGGAGCGGCAGCCAAGTGCGTTCCAGTCGTCTTGAGCGCGATATTCTACCAGCAAACAGGCCCGTTCGCACCCGTCGCCCTAGACGTTTAGACGATGACCTTTCCCCTAAGCTTGGCTTACCATGGCACCCACACGGCGATACTACCGTCGCCTTCTCGACATCTTGATCTTCCCCACGCTACCGAACGAGAGGACCCGCACATGAGCCAGACAGTCGCAGTGATCAAAGGTGACGGCATCGGCCCTGAGATCATGGACGCCACCCTGCAAGTGCTCGACGCACTCGAGTGCGGGTTGACCTACGAATTCATCGATGCGGGCTTGGTCGCACTCGACAAGCACGGCACGCTGATTCCTCAAGCCTCGTTGGATGCCATCGAAAAGCACGGCATTGCCCTGAAAGGCCCGCTCACCACGCCGATTGGTAAGGGCTTTTCATCGATTAACGTGCAGCTACGCCGCCACTTTGACCTCTATGCCAACGTGCGCCCCGCCATCAGCTTTCCGGGCACCCGCTCCCGCTACGATGATATCGACATGATCACCGTGAGGGAAAACACTGAAGGGGCTTACCTCTCCGACGGTCAAGAAATGATCGATGACGGCAATACCGGCATCTCGGTGATCAAAGTGACCCGCCAAGGCTCCGAGCGCATCGTGCGCTACGCCTTCGAGCTGGCCAAGCAGAATGGCCGCAAGAAAGTCACCGCCGTTCACAAAGCCAACATTATCAAAACCAGCTCCGGCCTATTTTTAGACGTAGCCCGCGACATCGCCAGCGAGTATCCCGAAATCGAATTCCAAGAGATGATCGTGGATAACGCCTGCATGCAGCTGGTCATGAACCCTCATCAGTTCGATGTAGTCGTCACCACCAACCTGTTCGGCGATATTCTTTCTGACCTGTGCGCTGGCCTAGTAGGCGGCTTGGGCCTCGCCCCAGGGGCAAACATCGGTGAGAAAGCGGCGATTTTCGAAGCGGTACACGGCTCGGCGCCGGACATTGCAGGCAAGAAAATTGCCAATCCCTGCGCCCTGCTGCTTGTCGCCGCCCAGATGCTCGACCACCTCGGCATGACCGCCAAGGGGGATGCCATTCGTCAGGGGATTCGCGCCGTGCTAGAGAATCGCCGCGATATGGTGACACCCGATATGGGCGGCACCGGCACCACCGATACCTTTGCCCAGGCGCTGGTGGAGCACTTAAAAGGCTGAGCCTAGCCCAGCCACACATCGAGAAACAGCATGATCACCAAGCCCATCGCTAGGCCAAACGTCGCTTTCTTCTGGTGGCCGCAGCGGTGGGTTTCGGGAATGATCTCATGGCTGATCACGTAGAGCATGGCCCCTGCCGCAAACGCCAACCCCCAAGGCAGCAGCACTTGAGACACGGTGACGACGCTGGCGCCAAACAGCCCGCCAATCGGCTCGATGAGTCCGGTCAGCGCCGCGATCGACCAGGAGCGCCACTTGGAGTAGCCCTCCCCCATCAGCGCGACGGCCACCGCTAACCCTTCCGGCATGTTCTGCAAGCCAATGCCAAGCGCCAGCGGCATCCCCCCCTCTAAGCCATTGGCACCGAAACCCACGCCGACCGCCAGACCTTCCGGCAGGTTATGAATCGCAATGGCAAACACAAACAGCCATACGCGACGCAGCGAAGCGGCTTCCGGCCCCTCTCTCCCCTGCTGGAAGTGTTCGTGCGGCAAACCTTCGTTGAGCAGCGCAATGGCCCCCATGCCGAGCAAAATCGCAGTGCATACCAGCGCTGCGGGCACCGGACCACCGGCGTAGTAGATTTCTGCGGCCTCTAGGGCAGGAATGATCAGGGAAAAAAACGAAGCCGCCAGCATCACCCCGGCCGCAAAGCCCAGCGCTAAATCACGAAACCCCCGACTTGGCGTTTTGCCCAGCAGCACGGGCAACGCCCCCACGGCGGTCAATAGCCCAGCCACCAAACTGCCTAAAAATCCTAATAACAGCGTATTTTCCATGAATATCGTAAACTCGATGTGCGATGAGAAGGAATAAACAACGACAAGGGGACACCGTGACCATCACCGCTTCGCTGGCCGCTACGCACTTCAGCCACATGCGCCCTCGCCTAGTCGCCTTTGCGCGCTTGCAGCTCAGAGATGCCGCCGCCGCTGAAGATGCCGTCCAGGAAACGCTGCTGACTGCCTTCGAAAAAAGCGCCACCTTCGAGGGCCGCTCAGAGTTCGAAACCTGGGTATTCGGCATTTTGAAATTCAAAATTCTCGATCAGCTGCGCCATCAAAAAAAGCAGGGGCGCTGGCAGCCGCTGAACGAGGATCTCGATGACGATACCTTAGACCGCCTGTTCGAAGCCAATGGGCATTGGCAACCCAACGCGCGACCCAACGACTGGGGGCAGCCTGAGCATGTGCTCGACAATCAGCGCTTTTGGCAAGTGTTCGACGCCTGCATGCTTGCCCTCCCCGAGAACATTGCCCGTATCTTCAGCCTGCGGGAGTTGATGGGGCTCTCCACTGACGATATCTGTAAGGAAACCGGCGTCTCCGAAACCAACTGTTGGGTTATTTTACACCGGGCTCGGCTGCGCCTTCGAGAGTGCTTAGAGCGCGGCTGGATTCGCGAGCAGGAGTAAATCCGTATGCTGATGTGCCGAGAAGCGACGCGCTTGATGTCGCTCAAGTTGGATAGAAAGCTGACTTTCAAAGAGCGCACGGCGCTGCGTGTACACCTCTCCATTTGTAGCGCCTGCCGAGCTTGCGCGCGCCAGTTCGATCTCATGCACGACCTAGGACACCGCCACCCTGCGGCCCCCGCCGGAGATGACCGCCATGACGCGTAGCCAAAGACCGAACCACACGCTGTCCTATGCGGCTTGGCAACGCTTGGTCATGGGCCTGGGCGTCAGTAGCGTCATCGCGCATGCGGCCTTGGCACAGGAGGTGCGCTTTACACCGGAGCGAATGATGACATGGCCAACGCGTAGCTTCGCTGGAGAAACACAGTACCGGGTGGTGGAAAAATCCGGCCAGCGCGTGCTTCAAGCAGATGCCTTTGGGCAAGCCTCCGCTCGCTATCTTGAGCGAACCATCGACCTGAACGCCACACCGTATCTGCACTGGTGCTGGCAAGTGAGCGGGATCTACCCAGGATTGGACGAAACCACCCAAGCGGGCGACGACTATCCGGCGAGGGTGTACGTCGCCCGGAAAACCGGCCTGCTGCCTTGGCAAGTCGAATCCGTAAACTACGTCTGGGCTTCCCAACAGCCGCAAGGCACTCATTGGCCCAACGCATTCACCGACCGCGCCCATCTTCTGGCCCTACAAAGTGGCGAACACAACGTCGGCCAGTGGCAGGCAGAAGTCCGTGATGTGCGCGCCGACTACCGAACGCTGTTTGGCAGTGCGCCCGACGAGATTCACGGCATCGCCTTGATGAGCGACGGGGACAACGCAGGCGGCAGCGCCAGCGCCTGGTTTACTCATCTCGGGTTTTCCGCCACGGCGACCCCACCTACCTGCCCCTAATCGTTAACTTACGTTAAAATAGATACTTAACCTTACCATTGTGACATTTTGTGCCACACCGATACAAAACAGTGTTTTCTATAAGAAACTGGTCTATTCTAAGCGCATTTACAATACTGCGTTTGAGAGTCTGCCCCCATGTTCAGCCCCTTTTCCTCTGGAAATTTACGTGGCGCCCTGGCCCAGCACACGGCCTGTATCTACTTCTCTGTCGAGGGCATCATTCAGGATGCTAGCCCGCTATTTCTAGAAACGGTGGGCTACTCTCTGGACGAGATCAAAGGGCAGCATCACCGTATGTTCTGCTATCCAGAAGACACCCAGAGCGCAGCGTATACCGCCTTCTGGAAAGCGCTGGCCGCAGGAGAGGGTCAGCAAGGACGTTTTCGCCGTATCAATGCCTACGGTGAAGAGGTTTGGCTAGAGGCCACCTACGTTCCTATCAAAAATCGCCGAGGCAACGTCGTGCAGGTGTTCAAAGTGGCCAGCAACGTCACCGAGAAGCATCAGCGCGCCGCTCGTGAACGTGCCATCTTACAGGCCCTGGATAGCTCGATGGCGGTCATCGAGTTCACCCCCGATGGCTACATTCTGGACGCCAACCGCAACTTCGAGCAGGCCATGGGCTATTCGCTACATGACATCCGTGGCGAGCATCATCGTATGTTCTGCACGAAGGAGTTCTACCAG
>Ga0208794_1000108_pt1 | contig 88997 bp, 82 predicted proteins | sample 32_taG_FD_184106 | JGI IMG/M metagenome (GOLD analysis project Ga0208794, IMG submission 184106) | Marine viral communities from the Gulf of Mexico - 32_GoM_OMZ_CsCl metaG (SPAdes) (version 2) | ecosystem: Environmental > Aquatic > Marine > Oceanic | place: Atlantic Ocean: Gulf of Mexico... | reverse complement strand
CGTCAACATCCGCAGTGATGGAGCGGTCTCGAACAAGGCGGTCTTCGTAGCCTTGGCGATCCGTCCAGACGGCACCCGGGACGTTCTGGGGCTGTGGTTCCAGGCCAACGAGGGTGCCAAATTTTGGGCAAAGGTTCTGAATGATCTACGTCACAGGGGCGTTCAGGACATTCTGATTGCCGTGGTCGACGGCCTCAAAGGCTTCCCCCAGGCCATTGAGGCGGCTTTCCCGGAAACCCAGGTCCAGACGTGCATCGTTCATTTGCTGCGCCACTCTATGAGCTTTGCCAGCTACAAGGACCGCAAGGCCGTGGCGACAGCCCTGAAGGCAGTCTACACCGCCTTGGACGTCGAAGCAGCAGAGGCTGCGCTGGCCGAGTTCGAGGAGAGCGATCTGGCCAAGCGCTATCCGGCCATTGCACCGAGCTGGCGCCGAGCCTGGAACGAGGTGATCCTGTTTCTCGACTACCCGCCCGAAGTGCGCCGATTGATTTACACAACGAATGCCATAGAAGCCCTGAACTCAAAAATCCGGCGTGCGGTGCGAACCCGAGGCCACTTCCCGAGCGATGAGGCGGCAGCAAAGTTGATCTTCTTGGCGCTCAATGCTACTTCCGTCGAGTGGAAGCGATCTGTGCGTGAATGGCACCGTGTTAAAAGCCAACTCGCCATCATGTTCGAAGAACGCTTTCCCATGGCGTAACTAAAGGCGTCAGGGCACAAAATTACGCACACTCCCCCGTATCGGGAAGGTGCCGCCAGGCGATGTCTTACGCACTGTCTAAACTTACCAACACGAAATGCGGACACTACTAAAAGTATTTATGTGAAAAAATACAAAATAAGGGGTGGCTCTCGTCGACTTGAGCAAATTGTCTCAAACCTTTACCTCAGCTCGGTTCGATACCGGATGCCGAGCCTAAGTAAAGTATCAACCGCTAAGGCGCGGGATCTGATGGTCGAACACGGCGCGATTGCAGATGCGGCTCTTGCGCGAAATACGACGCTCGCGATCAAACTTCTCACAGCGCACTACCGGCTGACAGCTAAATTACTGACCCTCGCGCATTCTGATCGGATAGCACAAGTCGAGAAATATTCACGAGGAACAGATCGAGGTTAAACGGAAAACCTAAAAAAAACACAGATTCTTGGGCGCCATCGATCAGATGGTCTTTTCGCACCTTGCCGTCAAGCCTGCGTCGTCCAACTGTTCCCGGTCAGGCAAATCCCGCAACGTTTGCATATTGAATGCGACAAGGAACAGATCGGTCGTCACGAACGTATAGGGTGCCCCCCGCATGGGCGATCTTGGTCCCGTCCCGATCAGCCCGCGCGCATGGAGCCGACCAATCAAATCGCGGCTGATCTCTTTCCCAAAAATATCCTTGAGCCCGTCGCGGGTGATCGGTTGGTGATAGGCGATGGCAGCCAGAACGGCGACGTCGAATTCGCTCAGATCGAGTAGCTGATCCCCGACATCCGCCGCAGCGCGGATCGTGGGCGCGTAGGCCGCCCGGGTCCGGAACATCCAGCCGCCGGCGACCTGGGCAATCTCGAAGGCCCGCCCCTCCAGATCGGTGGCAAGGTCCTCGACCAAAAGGTCGACCGAAGCCCCCTGCCCCACCACGCGTGCCAGGTCGTCGCGCGGCACCGGCGAAGCTGAGGCAAAGAGCACCGCCTCGATCCGGCGGATCCATTCACGCCAGCGCAGCTCGGGTGGCAGGTCGGGCAACTCGCGATTCAGTTCGGGGTCAGAGCGATCCTTCGCCATCGCTACACCCCGTAAAGCCGGAAGGTGTCGCGCCCGGTCAGCTCGCGCACCGCACCAAGGTCGACCAGCCGGTCGCAGAGCCGCCGCGCGGCGCGATCCGGCAAAGGCAAGGCCGAAGGTGCCACGGCATCGCGGCTCAGAAACATCTCGACCGCGTTGCCAGCCCCCTTAGCCCGCAGCTTGGGTGCGACCGTCTTCAGATGCGCCGCCCGACGTGCAAGGTCGGCGGCGAGATGCACGGCGTCGACCACCGAGGAGATCAGCGCGCGATGAAAGGCGAAGCGAAGATCATCGCCTCGCCTGCGCAGGTCAGCCCGTTTCAGGCCAGTCGCCAGCAGCGGCATCAGATGACCCCAACCGAGTGCTTGGGCGAGGACTATATCCGCGAGGATCAACGCGGGCACATCGGCCCGCGGCGCTTCGCTCAGCACCGCCTCAAGCACCATCGCAGCACGGACTACCGGCGTTCCCTGCCCTGCATCCAGCCACCCGGCAATCTGGCCCGGCTCGAAGGCCGGCAAGGCTCGGCCCACAGCCTTGATCGACACCGGCCGCTCCACCGCGCGCCGCCAGGCGAGGTAGATCTCGCCTGCGGGTCCCGGCAAATCGCCGGGGCGCAGCAAATGCACCGCATCCCGCAGCTCCCCTGCCCTTTCCGGTCGCCCGGAAAACGCGACACAGGCCGCGGCCGCGCGCAGCGCGAGCCGGTCCCGCAACAAGGCTTGGGGCATTTCCTCGCGTCCCAACACAAGATGCAGGTGGTTGAGCGCCGCGCCCGACAAAAACGCAACATCTTCAGGGGTTGCAGCGTGCGCAGAGGTGACCCACTTAGGCATTCGGGGTAACGTGTCGAGATCGTTGATGGAGTCCAGTCGGGCAAATGTCATGCCCAAAGCCTATACTTTCGCGGCGCTTTTCACCAACAAATTGCGCACAAACCGCCCCACTTTGCCAGTGCTCTCTATGTCCAATAAGTTTACCACTTATCGGATATGATCAGATATGTTGTCAGACAGTTCAATGTCGTTTTAGTTTCATGGGTGTCGGAAGACCGGAACTGATGAGATTCAAGCACTTCCCTGAAAAACGAGTCGGGGTTCATGAGATTCTGTACCGGTATTTATGAGACTGGATGGTGCGGTGTTTGTGAGACTGGCGCTCTCGCGCGGCTTTTTCGGCAAACTGGCGTGCCCTCTCGTCGCGCTCAGCGCGCCAGAACCGGGCCGAGATGCTTCACCTCAACGAGAGAGGCCATGGGCTAATCGCCTGCCGGACCCTTCCCTGCCCCTCCGCATCACTCTCGAGCATGACTGAGATCGCCCATTTGACCGGATCCTCAATGATCCGCCCGACGCCGACCGTCAGCGCGAAACATTGCAAGAGCGAGCCCTGCGCCAGAGCGTGAAGACCAGGCCGCACCGGCTTGGCAAGCACTGGCGCCACCTGATCGTACTCGGGGACAACGACCGTCAACGCCTGTCGGAGGATCGGCGTGGTCAGAAAATCATGGTAGTCCCGCCGGACTTTCAGAGACATTCGTGGCTGCTCACCGACGTTCGGCGGCGAGGCACGGCGATGCCGTGCCGTCAGAACCTGAAGCATTTGGGGCGCTTCCAAGTAGCCTTGCCCCGCACCGCGCGCCCAGGCATCGAGATGAGCGGCACCGACCTCGGCATGCCCTTCAAGTTTCTTGAAGAAATCCGTACCGAACCGGTTGGACAGGGTCTCGCCAGTGGCGTCCCGAAACTCCACACCATGCACCGGGCAGCGAAATCGCCACGGCAGCGCGGCGGCTTTGCGATGCACGTCTTCGGGACAGTGCCGACACAGAGACCGGTTCTTCCGCGCGATCATCATGCGCACCGCTGACCCCAACTTCCGAAAAGTCATGGCCTGCACCGCTTCCGGCGAAAGGCCGGTCCGAGCCGCGATCAGAGCCCCCTGCCCTTCCGAAAGACGCCATTCCAAGTCGAACACGTCGTGCCCCTTCAGGCCAAGCGCGGCGACGAATTCCAAAACCGTCATGGCGTAGAACGGGGCCATGCGCGCGGCCCAGGAAGACAGCCGTTCGTCGGCCTCGGGGAGGTAGACTACCGGCAAGCGCCCGTGCGCGGTCACACCGGCTCTCCCAGGACCGCCTGCAACCGGTCGCCGCCCAGAATATCGCGCGCGAGGATGCGTTCCTCCCCGCTTTCGATGGCGGCGATCGCCAGCTGCGACAAGATCGAAAAAATGCCCGAGGTGATGCCGCCAGTCACCTTGATCATCCGCGTGAGTGCCTTCTCGTCGATCTGGCTTTGGCGCCGAAGCGGCAGCGTGCGCGCGAGCGTGCTCATCAGCCCATTCAGATCCTCGCCCTCCCGCCATGGCGGCAATGCGAAGGCCTCGAAACGACGCACCAGTTGATCGTCGGTGCGCAGCGCGTTGCGGGCCTGCGCCGTACCGACACAGACCAGCGGGATGCGCAGCTCGTTGCCCAGGAAGCGCAACATGTTCAGGAATCGCGCCTGTTCGCGGATCGTACCCGCCTGCAGACTGTGGATCTCGTCGATGACCAGCATCCCCGGACGCAATTCGGCGAGCAGACGCAAGGCCAGGCTTTTCAGCACAGACAGTGTCGCCCGCGGCGGCTCCGGGGCACCAATCGCCGCCAGGATCCGGCGGTAGAAGCGCGATTCATCAGGCCCAGACACCATCTGCACGGCGACGACCGGCATATGCAGCCGTCCGCTGGTCTCGTCGAAGCTCGATGCGTGGTCGCGGGTGAACTTCTCGATGATCATAGTCTTGCCCATGCCGCTGTCGCCGACAATGAGCAGGTTCGGCATGCGGGCGCGCTCGGGAAACGACATCAGCGTTTCCAGCTTCTCCAAGGCGGCCTCAGCCCTGGGGTAGGAGATCCAGCGGTCGGCGCGAATCCTATGAATGCGCTCCTCGGCACTGAGCGCGGCGATCTTGCCGGCTCCCGGATAGAGATGCGGGAACTCAGTCATCCTCGTACCACTCCTCGACCTTGAAGCCGGGGTGGCTGAGAAACGGGCTCCCCTCCCCTTCCGGCGCAGGCAGGGCATCTCGCGCGGCGGCATCCGGTGTCACATCGATCATCGGCAGAGGGGCCAGATGTGCCCGCCGTGCCTGGTGGCGCCGTATCGCCTTCGTCTGCCGCTCGGCGCTGTCGACGAGGTCGCGCTGCGTCTCGATCGTCCTGAAAATCAGTTCCTCATCTACCGACCGGCGCCCGGCCTCGCGCAAAGCGCGTCGCGCCGCGCGGTGCTCCCAGAGCGTGACCGCAGGCCGTGTCAGATCCGCCGGTCGGGCTTCGATGATCCCGTTCTCTGTCAGCACGAAGATGCGCGAAAGATCACGCGGATCGTATTTGAGCGTGAACTTGCGGCTTTCCCGGCCCATCAGCCAGCGCAACTCGTCCGCCCAGTAGCGGATGTGGAAGAGATGCAGGCCGTCGCGCTGCAAAACCCGCTGCTCGGAGGGCAGAAAATCGACCAAGAACTGTCGGAGATCGACCGGCATGCGGAGCTTGATCTCATCCGCCTGCGCCGCCCAGGCTGCTGACGGCGTCTTTTCCAGCACGCTGTGGACCCGCGCATGGTAGGAGCCGGTGATCTCGAGAGCGAGCCAGGTCTCCAGCTCTCCGAGCGTCATCACCGCCTCGGCCTCGGCGTCGAGATCACCGCGCTCGAAAATGTTCGAGAAATGCGAGCCCGGCAGCAGATGAATCGCGCCCATCATCGTGCCGATCAGGCGCTCGATATGGCCACCATAGCGCGGCGTTCCCGGTGGTCGGTGCCGCAGGTCGATCTGATATTCGGAACAGGCCCGCTCGAAGGCGCGCGCGTGGAACTCCGCGCCATTGTCCACGTAAATCGCGCTTGGGATACCCTGCGCAGCCCAATCCGTGCTGATACCGCGCGCAGTGAGCCAATGCGATTTTTCCATCACCGCATGGGTCAGACACAAAGCAACAGCCAGAAGCGATGGCGGCTCCTGCGACAGATGAAACCCCAAAACCATGCGGGTGTTCACATCGATTGCCACAGTCAGCGTCGGACGACCGAGCGGGCGACGCGTCACCGGGTCGACCACTGTCACATCGACCTTGGTGTGGTCGATCTGTACGATGTCGTGCGGATCATTGGCGACTAGCATTCCAGGCGTGGCCAGATAGCGCCGCTCGGCCTTGTCCCTGCCCTCTCGCCGGGCCATCAGTTTAGCTTGGTCATGTTGCTCCAGCCAGCGCCCCAGACGACGGATCGAGGGCGGTGCCAACCCTTGAGTCCGACAATCGGCAGCGACCTCCCGCCAGAACCGCGTCTTGGTGGGTTTGCGGCGCGTGGCATAAAGCTCCTTGAAGTGGCGGGACACGATCACTTCCACCGCCGGGTTCAGCGGCTGCATGCCAGGTTTGGGCCCCCGGGTGTCCGCCAGAAGTGAGCTGGTCCGCCCGTCCTCGCGGAACTGCTTCACCAGGCGAAAGAGCGTGGATCGGCTGACATTCAGCTGGCGCATGGCCCAGTCGACATTGCCATGAGTGAGCTGGGCCGGCAGTTCCCCGATCACGCGGGCGCGGTACTCGGCCTCTTCCCAATCCTTGTCAGCCGGAAAATTATCGGACATAACTTGCTCAATGCGCGGGTGCCGGATAGTCTCACCAATGGTGACTCAAATCGGCGTCCAGTCTCACATACCCTGAATCGATTACAGAAATGAGACACAGGCAAGCTATTGAAAACAAATGGAACGCAGTCTCAGAAATACCGGCAGACCGACAATCGGATTCAGTGAGAAATGCCTTCAGAGACCGAGAAATCGAGATCAGCGCCCTCCGATAAGTTGAATGACGCTCGCGTCGAGGGGAGAGATCAGGACGAAACCCACAGTATCGCCCTGCCCTCCCATGACGCGGGGTCCGGTACGCTCGATCGATTGGTGGACACTGCCAGAGAGTATGCCCGGGCGTCAGTGTCTGAAAATACTCTAAAGGCCTATGCGAAGGATTGGGCGCACTTCGCACGTTGGTGCCGGATGAAGGGCACAGAAGCGCTGCCTCCGTCGCCCGAGATGATCGGCCTCTACCTCGCCGACCTGGCGTCCGGCTCACGCCCCTCCGCGTCGCAGTCGGCGTCACGCCCCCTATCGGTCTCGACAATCGACCGCCGCCTATCCGGGCTTGCCTGGAACTATGCGCAACGCGGATTTACGCTTGACCGCAAGGACAGGCACATCGCGACCGTTCTCGCCGGGATCAAACGCAAACACGCGCGCCCGCCGGTGCAGAAAGAGGCGATCCTGCCTGAGGATATCTTGGCGATGGTCGCCACCCTGCCCTTCGATCTGCGTGGGCTGCGTGACAGAGCGATCCTGCTTCTGGGATATGCTGGCGGGCTGCGCCGCTCCGAGATCGTCAGCTTGGATGCCGGCAAGGATGATACGCCGGATTCCGGCGGCTGGATCGACATCTTTGACAAGGGCGCACTGCTGACCCTCAACGCCAAGACCGGTTGGCGGGAGGTCGAAGTCGGCCGCGGCTCAAAGGAGCAAACCTGCCCCGTGCATGCTCTCGAGCAATGGCTGCGTTTTGCGAAAATCGACTTCGGTCCAGTTTTCGTCGGCATCTCCCGGGATGGCAAACGCGCGACGGAAACTCGGCTCAACGACAAGCATGTGGCCCGGCTAATCAAACGCACCGTCTGGGATTCAGGCATCCGATCAGAACTACCCGAAAAGGAACGCCTGGCGCTGTTTTCCGGCCATTCGCTGCGGGCCGGTCTGGCGAGTTCGGCCGAAATTGATGAACGCTATGTCCAGAAGCAACTCGGGCATGCTTCGGTCGAAATGACCCGCCGATATCAACGCCGGCGCGAGCGTTTTCGCGTGAACCTGACCAAGGCTGCCAGTCTTTGACACCCTGCCCTTCTCGATTATGCTCCGCAGAGAGACGTCCAGAGATGCCACTCCGCCTTCGCTTTACTTCTGGCAACGTGGGACTAAAGGGAGCCGCAATCGCTCACTTGCCTAAGCGGCCATGCGCCACGCCTACTCGGATAGACTGTTCTTTCGTCCATAGCTGTCCTCTACCCCCATACAGAACATGCCGATTGTTCAAGACACTGACCACGCCAAGAATTCCGGACGGTTTCTTTCTTACAATCCGCATGTCGGTAACCGCGCGTATGTATTCTACGTCACCGCACAGCTAGGCATCGCTGAGCGTTCGCTTAACTCGGTACAGAGCCACGCCGGTAACAGAAGATCGCTGCGAAACACCCGCCCACCGAGCTTTCATTCGCGCATCGCTGCATGCTGCGATTGACAACACTGCGCGATAGCGCAGCTGCCCTGCCCAACTGATCACCGCGACAGGCTGGTTCGGCATGTCATTAACGTGAGGGGGGAAAGTCGCCTCCGTAGTTGAACGGCTTAACCAAAACGCAATAAGCTTCGCCCGTGGTGTTGCGGGAGGTGAAGGCCGCTTGGAATGCTCTTTTTGCATCAGCGAAATCATGTCATCACCGGCCACGCCATCGACATGGATCGCTGCGCCGGTCCAGATCGCGTAGTTCAACCGCCGCGAATAGACCACGCCAAACTGTTCGATACCAACATCGAAGCGCACCCGATCCCAACGGAACCCCGCCGGAAAAGCGATAGGTACCCAGCGACGGTATGCCGCAGATAGGGCCGGTTAATCCGTTGTGGTGCTCTTGAAAGGTATCGAGAATGGGCGTTGCAGCCTCGTTTTAGAACTAAGAAGTTCAGCTTCTCAGGTACGAATTAATAACGCCCTAAAGGAGGGTCCGTTTCGGGTTGGAGAGAGGTTTCGCGTGCGAAACTTAGCTGATTTTAGGTAGGCGTCGAGGGAGGTTTCGCGCGCGAAACCTCCCTCGACGCATCAAGCTTCTTCAAGAAAATATTTGATCCGGTCCATCACCAGCTCAATCATCTCCTCGCTCACGTGCGCGCCACGAATGCGAATGGCATAACCGTCTTCGGTGCGCACACGCTCCATCGTGAGATCATTGGCTAAGCTTATCTGCCTAGACCGTTCCGCGTTTTTTCGAGGCCGCCCCCCGCGTTTGGGATCGGTGCTGACACTCTCGACTGCTTCGATCAACGGCTCCAAGACCCCCCATTCATCCTCCGCGGTAGCCACGGCATGGCACTCCAGTGCCTCCCGCATCGCCTCGCTTTGCCCCGCGCGTAGGCCAGTCGCGATACGAAGACACTGGCGTTCGCTCAGTTCGGGTCCGAAACGGAGCATGTCACCAAGCTCCTCATGAACCAAAGCAAAGGATCGAATCTTCGACCGCTTAGCCTTACTGGCCGACGAGAACAGCATCGCGACGGCCTCATCAACAGTGGCAAAAACCCCATCATGCACTGTGATCGCGGCTGCCCGCCCGCGCTCATACTGACTGAGCCCAGTCCTGACCTCGTTTTCCTCAATCATCGCAACGATCGCATCGGCCAGCGTATCCGGTTTGCGCACGAAAGCCGGGATCGTCTGATGCCGCTCACCCCCCGAAAGCGCATTCAATTCGCGCATGGCAGCAAGGCGCCTGAAGCCTGAAATCAGAGCATATTTCCCCGCGGCGTCAGGATTGGACGGCTCAAAGACCTCGATCGGCAAGCGAAGCCCATGGTCAGCAATTGACCGTCGGAGTTCGGCAAGGTCTTCTTCATCCATCTTCAAACGATCACGGCTTAGCGCATCGGCGGTGATCTCATGCAGCGGCACTTCAGTTAGAACAAGGCCCTTTTCCCGCGCCAGTCGAAGCGCCTTTGCGTCTGCTTTGTCCCGCGCATTTTCTTCACGCAGATGCTGGGGCAGGGGGTCTTTATGCCGGGCCGCATCCGCTGCGACATCGGCGATCGGCGCACGAGTACCAATTCGGGAGGTTTCGCGCGCGAAACCCTCTTCGATCTCTTTGAGTGCCTCCGCCGAGGGGACTTCAAGCTGTCTGCGTTTCGCCATTCTCGGCCTCCTTCCGCTCTTGATCATCGCGCCACCATGCGCCCAGCAAAATCTCTTTGAACTCGGCATAGGTTCGGTCAAAGGTTTCCCGACCGCGGGTATAGGTCTCACGGTTAAAATCCCGGTAATCGGCCTCGTAAATCCCGTTCACACTTTCTCCCGCCTGCCCGACCATTGCCGTGAACTCCTGCCGGTAAGTGTTTGTCATATCGCCAAAATATGCTTGGATCACGTTTGCCAGATCAGTCTGCTGGCTGGCGTCAAAGCGCGTGATGATCGCGCGCACGACGTCCCATTCAAACTTCATTTCCGGTAAGCCCTCACGTCGCCGTGCTGCGTTCTCACCTTCCTCAATCGAGGCGAAGGTGGAATAGAGCATGTCAAAGAAACGACCGGTGGAATCGAACTCCAAGAACGAGGCGCCCAAGGGAACCATGATAATATCTGCCGCAGCCAAAGCATTGATCGTCAGATAGCCGAGCGCAGGGGGCGTATCGAGCAGGATGATGTCATATGCATTCATCGCCCCCCCCGAATCAAGCGCTGAGGACAGCGCATCCCAAAGGGCCCAATGCCGCAATGCCATCCGCCAAACAGGGATTTGAAATTCCGCCCAATATAGATTAAGCTGGGCTCCAATGAGATCGATGTTGGGCCAGTGGGTTTTTTGAACGACGTCTTTAAGCGAGATCGTCAATGCCTCGCTTAAGGTTTCGTCCATCGGAATTTCGGGTTCCGCAGCCGCGGCACGAACGCGGTTTTCGGCCTGTACGTGCATCGCGTAATCGCGGGCGAGGAGAGGGAAGATGGTTTGCCATTCATCCTGAACCTGACCGCCCATGATGGAGGTCATCGAGCCTTGAGAGTCGAGGTCGACGACAAGCACTTTGTAGCCGTCCAAAGCCGCAGACATGGCCAAATGCGCCGCCGTTGAGGTCTTGCCAACACCGCCTTTAAAATTAGCAACGGCAACCACTTTCGCGGGCAGCCCTTTGGGGCGATAGGGGCGGTATTCCTTGGTGCTGACACCTTCTTCAGCGAAGTGATCTCGCAGCGTTAGGATTTCCTCGAGGCTGAACCGCTTTGCGTTCCCGGCTCCCTCGCCTTGTGGAAGCTCAGGGTATTTGTTCAGCACCCTACGCAGGTGGGCGGGGGCTACAGGGATGAGGTAGCGGCAAATCTCCCATGTCGAAAATTTTCGGAGCTTCTTCTGGCCATCTGGGGCATACCCACGTTTAGCGAGATCTGCTCTTCCGCGCCCAGCAAAAGCAGCGGCTTTGGCGAATCGGGCAGTGTCTACCGGATCGCTAAGCTTCGCGGCTGCGGTTTCAGGGTCGAGATTGAAATAGGGGGGCAGGGGGCTGCCCGACTTCTTGTCCATGTTGCGATGCCTCGGTCAGATCATCATTATTCGATGTTATCACCCATATTGTCGCACATCTTTTTGGAAATGGGAAACAATAAGGCGTGCTGTACATGTTGCGAGCGTCTTGCCGGTTTCGCATGCGAAACCGGCCGCTTGAAATCGGAATCCATATTATTAGAGGCTCACATAGTTTGTTCTTGTTTACTAGATTTAGAATCTTTAGGCCTAGGAAACTATTTTTTATCAATGCACTATGACGAGATAGGTACCATTCTACAGGTCTATGGGTACCTGCTTACAGGTTCGCAAGTACCTGTAAGCGGTAGAACGGGTTCCGATTCGCGGGGAGAGCGGAACCGATCGTCGGGAGGGCCGTTTTGGAACGTTTTTCGGGCTTCCAACCCCGCGTTTTCTTCGATCGGCCCACGCGAGTAAGGCAAATATACTGTAAGGGACCCGTTTCCGGGATGCCTCTGCCCTGTAAACGGGTCCCCATTGATTGATTGAGTTCAGGAACCTTTCGCGCAATAATGGGGTAAGGTCACCCAAGAGCGCGAAGCGTCGGGGCGGTGGCGGCAGAGCAGAGGCCGAGATGAGCAGCATCCCCCATGACAAATTGACCGGCGCGCTCCGTCGCCAGTCGGTGAAGAAGAACGTGGCGGCGATCCACGTCTCGGGTAAGTTGACGCTACTACAGCGGAAGCTAAGCAACGTTCTTCTGCTCAATGCCTATGACACGCTTGTGACGCGCAACAAACATCAGATCGATGCGCGGACCCTGTGCATGATGGTGGGCTATAACTCCAACGACATGGACACGTTGAAACAGTCCCTCCGCAGTTTGGCCGAGACCACGGCGGAATGGGATATGTTGGACGCCAACGGGCGGCAAGAATGGGGCGTCTCAGCGCTTTTGTCCTATGCGAAACTGTCGGCGGGGGTCTGTGAGTATGCCTATTCCCCAGCTTTGGCGGAAAAACTACATGACCCGAAGGTCTTTGCGCTCATTAATCTGAATATCCAGCGGCGGTTCACCTCCGGCCATGCGCTGGCGCTCTATGAAAACTGCTATCGGTTTCTGCGCACCGGATCGACGGGGTGGTGGCCGATTGATCTGTTTCGCCGGCTTATGGGGGTCGATGGCAGTGCCTATTACGAGAGTTTTAAGCACCTGAATGCCAAGATCATCAAGCCAGCCGTGGCGGAGGTGAACAAAACCTCGAACATCCTGATCACGCCCGAGTTGCACAAGATGGGGCGGCAGGTCAGTGAGATCCGGTTTCTCATCAAAGAGAACCCGCAGCTTGCCATGCTCGACATTGATGATGGGGAAGGGCTGCGGCAGGGGGCCGTCTATACCGCGCTTATGGATTTGGGCGTCTCAGACCGGTTGGCGCGACAATGGATTTCCGAACATGGTGAGGACTATGTTTCGGAAAAGATTACCTATTTAAAGGGCAGGGGGGGCATCGACAGCCCGGTGGGCTATCTAAGGGCGGCGCTTCAGAACGACTATAAGTCAGAGAAACCCGCAGCCCCTTCGCCCAAGGCCGAAGCCGCGGCGGTAGTGCGTAAAGCGCAAACGGCGCAGACCGATGCTGCGGAAGAAGAACGCGCGCAAGTGGTTGAAGAAGAACGCAAAGCGCGGGCGGCGATCATGGCGCGGGTGCAGGAAATCGTCGAATCCCGCTCCCCCACACAGCGCGATGCGGACCGAAAACTGTTCTTGGCTTGGCTGAGCGATGAGCTTCTGAAATCAGAGTTCTCTCGGCTGGGTTGGAAGGCGGCGCTCTGCGCGTCGGAGATGCGGGCTTTCTGGGAAGATCTAATCCCGGATGCTTTCGCGGATGAGGCGCCCTTCGGCGTTTAAGACTTCCTTAACCTGCCTCCGTAGTATTTTAGCCATTTTTTTTGCACGAAGGTGCCGTTTGGCTGGTTGTAGCCCACTTTCTCGCCAGCGCTTCCTGCAGCAACCGTCTCCGCTTTGGCGCGGGTTGGGAGGCAGCCGTTATGAAACACCAGGTCATCCATAGCCGGGGCGCGGTCTTTCCCATCGGGCCGGTCTGGAACCGCTTATGCGCGATGGGGCAAGCGCGCCTTCGACATCGCGCTTGCTATGGTTTTGTTGCCTGTTCTCCTGCCAGTGATCTTTGCCCTCGTGGGGGTGGTCGCGCTCGATGATGGTGCGCCGTTCTTTAGGCATCGGCGGGTGGGAAAAGGGGGGCGCGCGTTTCGCTGCTGCAAGATCCGTACCATGGCGGCCGACGCCCAAGAGCACCTTGCCCATTATCTCGACGAAAACCCCGCCGCTGCCAAGGAATGGGCATTAAAACATAAGCTCGATCATGATCCCCGGATCATCAAACTGGGCCGCTTTTTGCGGTGGAGCAGTTTGGATGAGCTGCCTCAGATCCTGAATGTGCTGCGCGGAGAAATGAGTTTTGTCGGCCCTCGCCCCGTAGAGTCTGAGGAGCTGCGACGCTACGGCCTGAGCGCTGGCATCTACAAGAGCCTCGGCCCGGCATCACGGGGAAACGGCGAGTTTCTGGTCGCAGCAACGTGGTTTATGACAAGCGCGTGGCTTTGGATGTGGCCTATGCCAAGTAGATGACTTGGCGGGGAGATATTGTCATTCTTTTCAAAATCTTGGCGACGGTCGCGGCGCGGTCCGGACGGTAATCCTACGGGCTGTTTTGCATGCTAATGGATGAAAGTTTCGCTCTATGCATATGTCGCGCGCAATTTGAGAAAGGGTCATCTGGTCGCGGTCCCCGCGGCTTCCGACGGAGCGGTCCCACTCGATTCCAAGGGGCTATTCGCGATCATCTGGCGGGGGAAATGGCTGGTTGCCGCGGGAGTCTTACCGCGCTGCTGATCGGCGCTTTCTACGCTTATATCCTAGCCACGCGCCTTTATCATGCGACCGCGGTACTTCGGTTGTTGCTCGAGCAAGAGCAGATCATCGACTTTCCGAATGGTGCGGGGCGGTTGTCCGGCAACAGGGCGGAATTGAATTCCGAAGTCGAAGTGTTGCGGGGCCGGGTGCTGCTGGCGCAGGTGGTCGAACGGCTTAGTCTTGCCTCAGACGTGGAATTCAGCGCGCGCTTTCGACCGGAAGAAGCGCAGCGGGTACAGGATGAGGTGATCTCTAAATTACTCAAAGCAGTCATCATCCGAAACATTCCGCAAAGCGGGTGCTTCATGTCACGGTCGAAAGTGAAGATGCCCGCAAAGCCGCGCTGATGGCAGAGACCATGGTCGAACTCTACGTCTCTCATCAAATCGAAGAGCAGGCAAAGGCGGCACAACAAGCGGTGATTTGGTTAACTGAGCGCGTCACGGCTATGCAGGCCAAACTCCAAGCCGCAGAAGCGAAGGGCTCCGCGTTCAATGCGAGCACGGAACTGGTTTCGGTCGCGGCCCCTCGGGGGGTGGAGCGGCAGATCAAGGAGTTGCATGGCCGTATTGCGGCGGTGCAGGAAGCGCGTGCAGCGTCGGAGAGAGGGATTGCGGTTCTGGAAGCGGCGGTGACATCTACGGAGAAGGTTAATGCTTCTGCGGTTGCGCGGCTTGCTGGTCTTCTCGATGGTATGGATGAGGAACCGGCGCTTAGACGCGCGTTCGAGGCAAGGTTTCAAGCCGTGCTTCAGCTAAGCCGGGAGGACTTGTTTCGGTCACAACAACAGCTGGCTGCGCTGCGCGCTTCGGAAGCCGAGTTAAGCGCGCAGTTCTCGCAGCAAAGGCGCGATTTGGTCACCCCCCAACAGCTAAACCGAGAAGCGGAGGCGGCGCGTGTGCTCTACGAGCATTTCCTGTCCCGCTTGAAAGAAACGACGGCCTTGCAGGGAAACCACCGGGCGAACAGCCGTATCCTATCACATGCGGTGGTGCCTCTTCGCCCCTAGACTCCGCGGCGGGCTTTGATCATTGCGATGTCAGCGATGTATGGTCTGCTCGCGAGTTTGGCAATCGTTCTCGGCTGCGAAATGCAGCGCGATGGTTTCCGCACCGCGCGTGAACTGGAAGCCGCAACAGGCCACCCTGTATTGGCTCAGGTCCCTGAGATGCCATTAAAGGGGGCGAATGTGGCACAGTATCTCGCCAACGCACCTACTTCCGCCCCAGCGGAGGCTCTGCGCGATCTTCGCACGTCGGTTCTACGATTGAACGCAGACGGCGCATCCCAAGTTGTCGTTATCACAATCTCGGTCGCGGGGGAGGGGGCAACCACCGCCGCGATGGCGCTGGCGCAAAGTCTCCATGGGCTAGGCAGATCCGTCTTGCTGATCGACGGGGACCTCCGCGCTTGCGGTCTAACTCGGCATTTTTCGGAACTGACTGTCAAAGCACTCGGTCCGGTTCTGCGAGAAGACGCAACGCTTGAAGAGGGCATACAGAACATTGGCGGCTATGGGCTGGATGCGTTGCTCTGTGGTGAGTCTGACCTTCTACGAGCGATCTTTTCGCGTCGGACTGTTTTAAACGGCTTATCGAAAAGGCGCGGCAAGCCTATGGTACGGTGATCATTGACACGCCACAGATCCTTCTTGCACCGACAGTACGTATCGTTGCGGAACAGGCCGACGCAATCCTTCTGATGGTTCAGTCTGACCGGACTCGCCGCAGGAAGATTGAGGAAGCAATGCGGGCATTCCGAAATTCTAACGAGAGCATCACTGGCACCGTGTTTAATCAGGCGCGCGCAGGGTGAATGCTCTCGGGCCACCTTTGTCGGAAACGGGTAAGCTACCCTCCCTAGCCAGCGCCCAGTCGTTTAAGCACGGTGGCTTGCGCCTGCAACCTTTCTGCTAAAGAGGTCAGGCTATTCAGAACAGTTCCTATTTCTGATAGTAGCTTGAATAGTCTCCGTAACTATCGGCATAGCCGTAGCGCTTCATTTTGTTGCCATCGATCTGGCTCAACACCAAACCACTCACCCGAACGTTGACGCTCTGCAGCGATTTCAGCCCGTCCAGAACCTGACGATGAGGGGTGGAATCCCATTGAACAGTGTAAATTACGGCATCGACCAACTGGCCGATGACGCGGGCGTCCGGCACGGCGAGGACGGGCGGCGTGTCGATGATGATATGGTCGTAGTATTCCCGAAGTCCCTTGATAAAATCTGAGAAGGTGTTCGACGAAAACAAATCGGCGGCGTTGATGGTCGATTGCTCACCGTAGAGGATGTCGGCTTTCAGGGTCTCATCATGTACAATAGCCTTCTCCAGAGGAACTTCGCCTGAGATGACGGATAGGAAGCCGTGCTTTTGATCATGTCCGAAATGTTCATCGAGCACGCGACGCCGCAAGTCTCCCTCGATCAGGAGCACTTTCGCGCCAAGCCCGGCAAAGTTTTGCGCAAGTGTGATAGATTGCGTAGTTTTACCCTCTCCAGGAACCGAGGATGTCGACATGATGATCTTCGGTGGCGTGTCGAGATTCGCTAAGAGAAGCGATGTACGGAGGTTTCGAACCGATTCAGCAGCTACAGAGTTTGGCTTTCGAGTGATATACTCCAAAACGTTGCGACGGTGTTTAGCTGGAATTTTTGGAATCTGTCCGATGACGGAATGGCCAGTTTTCCCCTCGAGATCCTCTGCCGTGCGGAACGTGTTCTGAGCCATTTCTCGAAGCAGTACGGCGCCAGCGCCAACCATAAGACCCAAAATCAGGGAGAGGGCCAAAACGCGGGATTTGCGGGGGGCGGAAGGGGTTGATGGCACCACGGCACGGCTCAGGACCCGGCTGTCGGCTTGTTGGATCCCTTGTTGGATGCTGGTTTCTTTCAGGCGGCTGAGGAAGGCCTCGTAGAGTAACCGGCTTGCTTCGACTTCTCTTTGAAGCTGTTCAAGGACGACCAGTTCTTGGGACTGATTATCGATCCGGTTGCTGACCTCGGTGATTGATGCTTCGACCGCGCTCAGCTGAGACATGGCGCGTGTTGCTTCGAGTTCTGCACGGGTTATCAGGGCATCCGCGCGAGTTTCGAACGCCGTCTCGGCGCCAACGCTGCCATCTTCAAGGCGCCGGTAAACTTGGTTAAGAGCGGCGTCATTAGCAACCTCAACAAAAGCAGCAGGACCCGCTTCGCGTGCTTCTTCCAATACCTGCAATCGGCTTTCCGTGGCCTCGGCTTGTGTTACGAGCGTCGCGCGGCGATCCCGCAGGTCTTTCAATTGGCGGTTAAGTGCAGCCAAGGTCTCGGCGTTCACGAGCTCCGTGTTGGTAGAGAAGTCTTTTAGTTCGGCCTGCGCGGTTTCTAGTTCAATCTGAAGACCGCTCACTCGTTCGCTCAGCCAACTCGTCGCCTGTTCTGTTTTTTCGAACTTCACGGAAATCTGGTCTTGGATGTAGAGTTCGGCAAGTCTGTTTGCCATTGCCGCGGATTTATCCGGATCTTCAGTGGTCACAGTGATTTCGAAGACAAAGCTTTGACGCAGGTTCGAAACTGAAATTGAACTAAGTACCGTGTTGATCGTAGAATCAAGAATAGCCCGTTCCGTGGCGGGCTGGGTTTCTTTTGGTTCGGAAACAAGGCTGCGTATAAAACCGATTGCTTGGCCGATGGAAAAGCTGGGAGCAGGTTGCAGACTGGTGTTGAACTCCGGATCTTTAAGAAGATCCATGTCCATGACCAAGTCTTCGATAAGACCGCGGGAGCGGAGAACCTCTACCTCGGTATTGATCGTCGATTGATCGCCGCCAAGGCCGGTGACGACGCTTTCGATGTCCATCACCTGTTCTTGCCGGCTCTCTAGCGCGATTGCGGCCTTGGCGGTGTAGACCGGAACGGCCAGACTATAAGCGTAGTAGCCGCCGAGCAGCAGAGCCAGCAAACCGCAGAGCGTAATCCATAGTTTGCCCCGCCAAAGCGTGCGGAACAGGCTGGAAAGGTCAATCTCGTCATCATTATCGCGATCTTGCAGGGTGCTTTCTGGAAATACTTGTCGCTGCGTCATGAAATACCTGTTCCCACGTGGATCGCTTGGTTAATTGTTTCCTACACCGGTAGCTTTGGCAATGCTATGAAGGATCGGCAAAAAACTTGGTCGTGATCGATCGCTCGTGGCGTTTTGCTATCTTTCAGCCAATTTCATTGAGGTGAGTTGTTTCCTCTTGCGGCGGTACCAGCCGGGTATAAGAGTTATGCAGTTGATTTAGAGGCGCCGATCTTGAAGCCTTTTGCCTTGCATTTTTCGCGAACTGTGCAATCTTTATGGCGTTTTCTAAACCGCTGGACCGATAGGGCCGTGCTGCACACAATGCCCGATCGGCTAAGCTTGGAGAACGTGGATCTGGGGGTTCTACATAGATTTTTGAGATCTGCGCGGCTATAGGGTCGACCTGAGTGTGAAGGTTAAGATTTCGTAACGAACGCTCAGCCATATTGGCAAATTTGCCGCGTTTCGAGTAATGTCCCGGTGATTTTTCTGGGGCGTTAAAAGAGGGCGTTTTGCGATTGCGCTCACGTTAGTTTTTTGAGGTATCTAGTTTTGTTCGAACCGTGGATTTTGTTGGCGACCTTTCTGACCAGTTTGGCCATTGGTCTGCTTTTCATTGCATGGCCCGGCTTACTGATGAGTCAGGAGCATATGGAGCGTGATCTGGGTGCGCGGCAAGCGACGCATACACGTCCCACGCCTCGGGTTGGCGGCATCGGTATTATTGTCGCGCTTGTTTTCGGGTCTTTTTATTATGCAGACCAGTTTGCCAGTGATCTGCTTTTGTCGCTGGCGGCGGGGCTGATCGTCTTTTTCGTTGGTTTGCGGGAGGATGTCCATCGGAACGTAAGCCCGCGTGCGCGGCTGTTGGCGGCTTTTGCCTCTTCCGGGCTGGCAATTGCGCTCACGCGCACTGTCGTTCCAGATCTGGGATTGGTGCACGACTCGCTGGCGTATTTTGTCGTCCCCGCCATCGCCATCACGCTCCTGTGGTCGGCCGGCACTTGCCACGCGCTGAACCTGATCGATGGCCTTAATGGACTCTCTTCTCTCTATAGCATGAGCGCGGCGGTGGGGTTTTTCACGATAGCCAGTTTCACTGGCGATGTGGATGTGCAGATCGTGGCGGGTTTGTTGGTTGCGGCAATGCTCGGGTTTTTCGTGCTGAACTGGCCCTTTGGGCGGATCTTTCTAGGCGACGCGGGGGCCTATGGGATCGGGCATGTGCTGGCATGGTTGGGCATCGTGTTGGTCGCGCGGAACCCTTCGGTCGCGGGGATGGCGGTTTTGCTTTTGCTGTTCTGGCCGGTGTGTGACACTCTTTTTTCAATCTTGCGTCGCCGCATTACGCGGAAGGCGACCGATCAGCCGGACCGGCTGCATTTCCACCACCTCGCCGTGCGTGCCTTGCCTCTGCTGCGGAAGCGCAGCAGGCGTAGCCAGTTCGACAACCCTTTAGCGAGCCTTCTTCTTCTGCCGTTTCTCGGTGTGCCAATCCTCACAGGGGTCCTGCTCTGGGATCAACCTATCGCGGCGACTTTCGCGCTTGCGCTTTATATTTCCCTTTTCGCGCTCGGCTATGTCGTTGCTATGAAGTACTTTACATCACATCGTTTCCGCCAGCCGCGCCGCTTCGTGCCGCTGGCGCTGAGCCGCAAGATAGAGGGGCGGCAGAACTCGCCTCTGTCGGGGACATATACGCGGGACGGTGAGAACTTTGATGTGTTGATCTACCGCGACAGCCCGACGGTTTATTGGACTTTGCAAGCGAAGGCAGCGGGCACGGGCGCGGTAATTCTCTATGGGAAGTTTCGCAACGACGTTATCGCTTATGAGCACTTTCTGCGGGACGGGGAAAACGCCCAAGCAGCGTAAGCCGCTAGTGAAAGGTCACTCTGTGACCTTCGCCACATGAGCGCGGGGCAGGGAGGAGCGGACTTCCCTGCCCATCAAATCGATCAGCACGCCGACGCGCTCTGCGCTTGGCAAGGCTTCGATCCTTGTCACGAGTTCGGCAAAAGGTCCGGTGAGGACGCGCACGCGATCTCCGACTTCCAGATCATCTTCACCTTTGTAAGTCTCTTCGGGATCGCAACGGTTCTGTAGGGTGCGGATTAGTGCTTCTGGAAGTGGTCTGGGGCGTCGGAGGTCGTTCAGAATGAGGCGTGAAAGGCCGCGCGTGCTGTTGATGGCCGTCCAGCCAGTTTGGCTGGGATCGAAGTTTACGAAGAGATAACCAGGGAAAAGCGGGCGCTCGGCGCTGCTCTTGCTTGGTCGGTTGAGAGGGCTTTGCATAAGGACGGGCGAAAAGGTTTCAAATCCCTGCCGCTTAAGATGAATCCGTGCTTGGGCGAGGCCATGTGGGCGCAGTTGGGCGACGAACCATCCTGATCTAATAGTATCGGACATCTATAGCTCTCTGGTCTTTTATTGCGCTGACAATTGAAAGCGCGCGCCAAAGGCACGCGCAATCTGTTCAAAGGAGGCTCAGTGGGCGGCCGGCCAAGCTCACCACCAGCTTAATTGACCGAGTTCGCGACGCTGGTAAGAATTGAAGGCGTGATCTGCGTGATGACCCGGTTCCAGCGCGTGACTGGCTGCTCGGCGACGAAGATGATGTCGTTTGGACGCAGCTCCATCCGCGTGGCCAAAATCAGATTGGTCGCATTGCGGGCGTCGAGGTTCCATGCCGTCACTGCGCCAAACGCGCGAGGGTCGTTAGAGCCGCGTAATACGTAAATCTGAGAAGGATTAGCTGTTTTTGTCTGGATACCGCCTTCGGAGTAAAGCGCATCCGCGAGGGTGGATTTCCGGCCGAAGGGCAGAGTGAAGCGACCGGACTTGGTCACTTCGCCGGCGAGATAGGCGTAGTCCCGATCTACCGCGTCATTGGCGAGCTGAGCTTCAAAGTTCGCGCGGCCCTCTTGCAGAGAAGCGCGGCGAAGGTTCACGACCGATGTGAGTTCTGCCAAGGCCTGGGCGCGCGCTTGTTGGCGGAATTGCCGGAGGGTGATCTGCTCGGCGAAATATGCTTGGGCACGATCGAGCTGGTATTCGGTATCGACAAACACGCTGTCTCCTGCAACGAGGCGAGTTTTTTGCAGGTCTGGCCGACGCAGGTACTGTTCAAGCGGGATTTGATAGAGGTCACCGTCGCGGTACAGGCGGATCGAAGCGTATTCGAGATCGGGGGTTTGAATGCCGCCTGCGCCTGCCACGGCTTGGTCCAACGTAAGCTGTGTCAAAGTGATCGGGATCACGGTGGGGTTGCCCACGGCGCCGCCGACAGAAACGCGTTTGGAGTTAAACTCTGAGATCTCAAGGCTGAACGAGGGGTCGATCTGCGCTTCCAGCAAGCGCTGGAAAAGTGCCGCTTCGGCTTCTTCCAATGTCAGGTCCGAGACTTTGACCCGTCCGACATCGGGAATGGCGATCGCCCCATCATCCTGAACGGTGTAGCCTTGCCGTCGGTTTTGCGCGGCGAGGAGGCCGCTGAGCTCTTCGACCGTACTGCTGCCACTGCGTGTCGCCAGCAAAAGCACATCCCCGACGCCGATATGATAGGTCGTGTTCGGCGGGGTGCTGGGGACGCGAAGCGCGAGGTTGCCGGGCTTCGTCTGAATCTGTGAAACAGGCGAAGGCGTCGGCCCCGCGCCGCGCAGACCGCCCGCGCCGCCTGCGGTTTGGAAGAACACAGCCGGAAGCTGTTTCGGTTCATAGGTTGATCTATTCGCAGCGAGAACGGTTTCCGAGGTCAGAGACACAATACGGACCTTGCTGCCAGCATCCGTGACTTTCGGAGAGACATAGGCCACCCCGCAACCGCTGAGGAGTATCAGAGTAGAAGCAGCGATAAGACGTTTAAACATTAAGGAACCTCGGAATAAAAACGAACGGCAGCGTGTGTAAACGACAAGGGCCCAAGAAACTTGCTAATCGGTATGGACCTGTTTGCACGGCATTACACATCCTCCAGCCAGATGTAGCCAAGATCCGGGCCAATCCATTGTCGGGACGCGACGACTTTGCCCCCCGACATTTGATAGCTGTTCTTGAAACTGTGATCTTTGCCATAGCAGTTTTCTGTGATCTGCGCATTTCCGCTATAGTCGCAGATGTAGCTCTTGATCACAATCTGATCTTCGCCATCAAGGTAGCGATGAACGCGGACGGCTTGGCCGCCATGGCGCAAGCCCGAGAGCACTTCGGCGACATCGCTGCTCATCAAGTCAAAGCCAAGACCCCGTGTGCCGACTAGCACCCCTTCTTTGACGCTCAATGAAATATTGTCGGGAGTGAAATAGGTTTCGACATTGCGGTTAACCCCCTTACGCACGAGGATTGAGGCCCGTTCATTTTGCTCAAGCTGAGCGATCATCAAAGACGTGTGCTGAAACCGTTGACGCACCTCAGGGGTCACCTGCCGCCGAATGTCTGCCATGCTGGAGGGTTTCGAGGCGGGCTGCGTAAAGCCGAGAAGGGCCTGACCGATGGGGCCGAGGACGCTCTGCTGCGATTGGCCCGACCCGCAGGCGGTCAATAGCCCCAGAAGGGACAAGACGGCGATAGATTTAAATTTCATCTCCAGAATCTGCCCCAGCTGTCTTTCAATTCGGGTGTATGATAGCCTCGCACGCTTTCGTAGAGACGGTTTCTGACCTTCAGCCTTGCACCCCCGTCGCGTGTCAGCGGTTGGATCACGGCCTTATAGGTTTTGTCCGAAGGCTCGCCCAAAACATGGGACAGCGGGACGGTAAAGCGCAGACCTTTGTCGAAGGACCCTTCGCCAAAATCGTCAAATGAGACGTCGGTGAAGGTGGCGTAGGCGCCAACGCTCCAACCATTTGCGAAAACGCGGTCGAGGGTAAAGGTCGCGCCATAGTCGCCCGCCAGATAGCGGCCTGCGTCCACTTTACCAAGGTACCCGTTTCCAAAGTCGTAATAGGCAGAGAGATGACCTGTCGCAATTTCGTAGTCCCGGAAGCCGAACCTTTGGTCGAAATCGCGCTGCACGGCGTAATTCACCTCGGCCCCCAAGGCCAAGCGGCTGGCAACGGGCTTCCACAGCAACTCGCTCGATACGCCGCCGAACTGCGACTCAAGGTAGCCTGCTGTAACCCGTGCGTAGAGATCTTTGCCGGGTCGGAAGTAATGCGCTAGCGTTAGATGCTCTAGAGCGGTATCCCCCTCGCGCGCATAAATGGAAGTCTCAGACCGAACCTTTGGCAACACAGAATTGGCGCCGCGATCTGCGTCACCGATATTGCCCGCGAGGCGTTGCTCAATGCTGCCCGAAACAATCCAACCCGGCGCAATATCATAGCGCCCTTGGAGCCGCAGACCGGTATCTATGCGAAGGGGCTCATCAGGGTCAAAGTAACCTGCATTGAAGTATGGCCCTACGGACCAAGTCAGTTTGGGATAGTGTCCTTCTAGGTAGGTCGCATTTTCGCGGCTGCTCGCCGCGTCTTCAATCTCAGCGCGCGCGTAGGTTTGCCACGCCCCGTCTCCTTCGTGCTCTAGGTTTTCGATGTCGGACCTGTGCACCGTCACGGCGGACAAGGGAATACCGTTCTCCATCGGGACGATGGTAAATGTCTCCACCGATCCTGGCATGACCTGTGTGAGCATGCGCGCCGTGCGTCCGATGGCTTCAGGACGGGCGAGATAGCGCTCGTTGCGAATATGGACGGTCACGGCATTCGCGCTGATCTTCATCGCTTCGAGCGCCATACCATCGCTGGCAAGCAGCGTGCCGGTTTGTTCGCGCAGGTTGGCTTCGACGCCAACAGCCTCTGTCCAACCAAGATCAGACGCGGCCCCCGGCATGCGCCGCCTCACCGGCAAAGGTGCCGGACCCTTGCCACCGTCTACCACGGGATGCCGTGGATTGCTGCGAAGATTCAGCGAGAAGCCGAGCGTGGACCCGTAGAGGTAATGCGCCTGGAGGTGAATGTTGTCGTGGATCTGGTAGTCGAGGCCGAAGTTGAATGGCGACTTCTGTTCGAAAGTGCCGTATCGGGTTTCAATTCCGTAAGAATCGGAGGAATACTCGGCCTTCAGCGTCAGCTTATCCGTCGCCTGCCAAGCTACCCCCCCAAAGAGCGCGGCATCCCCGCGGAACCAACCGGTCGCTTCGATCTCGCCGCCGCGGCCAAAGTCTCGGTCTGGCCTGGTGTCAAAGCGGTCATCGATAGCGCCAAGTGGGTTCGAAAAGCCCTTGTAGCTGCCAAGCCGTCCCCAACCGATACCACCTGTGAAGGTCAGGCGGGGAGTGACGCTTTTGGTGGCGACGATATATTCCGATGAGTATACGCCCGTGCCGATAAAATCTTGCAAGCCAACCGCGATGGCCGGTCGGCTGTCGGTTTCATCGACCAAGCGATACCGCAGGTCGAAGGAGCGGTCGAATAAGGCGCCGCCCCCAGGGGAGTAATCGTCGATCTTGCTGTAGCGGAAGCTGCCGGAAAGTCGCGGGGTGATCTGAAAGCTCAGTGTGGTACGGGCGGTATTGGCGAACTGGCTATATGTTGCCGTCAGCTCAGCATCTTCCGCGCTTTGCGCCGTGGGCATGTCGACCAACCCGAGGGTGCCAAAGGTCGTGTAGGAATAGCCTTCCGTTTGCGCCGCGGCAGGCAATAAGAGCAGACCGGCGCCGATCATCGCGCGCGGGGTCCGGCGACGAGATGCAGGCTTTGCGCTAGGCTTGTGGGTCATATGTCTCTCCGTTCTTGGGAGAAGGGATACTTGTTCAGCCGCGACAGGGCAATCTCTGTGGGCGACGCTCCGGCATTCAGACGCCTTCGGAAGTTTGATGTGGCCTATCGGTCGCAGTCGCGTTAACCGAAGGGTTCGCAAGATCACTGGAACAAGACAGTACTCAGGGGGCGGAATGCGCGCGGGGATCACGTCATGGTTAAAGGGCTGGATAAAGCGTGGCGAGGCGGAAACCGAGGGCACGCCTGACCACTTCGCGCCTGAGATGCCTTTTTTCGCGGTCGGTGACATCCACGGTTGTGCGGGGCTCCTTGAGGATTTGCTGGAAAAATTAGGGGCGGTCGCAACCGGTGAAGAGGTATGCGTTTTCCTTGGCGACTATATTGATCGCGGTCCAGACGGGCGGGGCGTGCTGACACGGCTATTTGATCTTTACCAAAGCTATCCTGAAAAAGTGGTGTGCCTGATGGGCAATCACGAGCGCATGATGCTCGACTTCATCGATGATCCTGCGGGGGCAGGTTTGGAATGGTTGAAATTTGGTGGGTTGGAGACCCTAGAAAGCTTCGGTCTCTCTGCCGATAAGCGCGGGCTGGACAGTGCCGGATCAATTGAACTCGCAAATGCATTGGAGGCCGCGCTGCCGTCCGGCATGCAGGAGTGGCTGCGTGGGCTGCCGCTCCAATGGTCGAGCGGTAATATGCATTGTGTCCATGCGGCGATGTCCCCGAAGCGTCACCCCAAAGCGCAACGGGAGCAGGCGCTTTTGTGGGGACATCCAAAGTTCTTCAGTGAGCCCCGCGAAGACGGGGTGTTTGTCGTTCATGGCCATACGATCGTGGAGAATGCAAGCATATCTGCGAGCCGGGTGTCTTTAGATACCGGAGCATATAGAACAGGCCGGATGACCGCAGCCCGTATCTCAACAGGCGGCTGCATTTTTCTTCGGACCGAAAGCTGACCGCAATAAATTTGATGTAGGTGTGAATTCTATCTTTCCCTAGCTCGCCATCGGGGTTAGATGTTCATCCGTGAACGCACTGCCGTTCAATCCCGGAGGCTGCTCCAGCGACCTCTGGTGCGGTAGCTATGTCTGTAGAGAGCTATGGCGAAACCAGTTAGTGAAGATATCCGGTTCCGCGTGATGCGGGAGCTTGAAGCTGATCCGATGCTCTCGCAGCGAGATTTAGCCAGATCTTTGGGCATTAGCCTTGGGGTGGTGAATTATTGCCTGAAGGGTTTGATCGAGAAGGGCCAAGTGAAGGTTGGAAACTTCCGAGCGTCTGGGAATAAGCTGCGCTATACATATGTTCTGACCCCGCGCGGCGTTTTGACCAAGGCGAAACTGACGAAGGCGTTTTTGAAGCGGCGTATCGCTGAGCATGAGGCATTGGTTGCGGAGATCGAGGCGCTGCAGCAGGAGATTAACCCCGAGGTGATCGGGCAGGGGGCTCCGGAAGACGTCCGATAGTTTGCGTTATTGGGGATTTGCCGAAGAGTCTAAGGCGCCCTCTAGTTCAGCTCTCTGCCGAAGAGTGAAGTCACTAAAATCATTGCGCCGCTTATTTCATATCAAGAAAGATGCAACCATGAAAAAAGCTTCGATCCGATCTTCGACTATTGTTCGGAAGATTCTGATTTGGAGAAAGGCATGGCATTGGACGCGTTACTATTTGAAACTTTCCGGCACGTTTCAGGACGAGAATGATACCGACTCTGCTAGAGCCCGTTTGAGGAAGGATGCCCATGCATTGGAGAAGGGGCTCTCACTTCCTGAAGTGCGGCCGTTCTACGGCAGGTCAAAGATTGAGAAGTTAATAAAAGATATTTGCTCCGCGCGTGCACACAGCACACTCAATAATGATCGTGAAATTGCGGAAGCTGTTCTTGGGGCTTATGCCAAGTGGCACATTGAAAAAGGTCATGTCGACCCGTTCATTGAAACCCTCCGTGCACAATTTCCAGGGGGCCCGTACCAGGCAAAGATCGGAGGTACTGTCCCTCTGGAAAAGAGCGACAACCAAAACTGGCCGCAAGATTTTGACAATGTAATTTTGTCTCGCCGCACCGTCCGGAACTTTTCAGAGGTGAGGGTGCCGCTGAAAGAGATTGAATCTGCCGTTCGTGTTGCGGGGGGCAGCCCGTCGGTTTGCAACCGTCAGCCCTGGGCGGTATCAATTGTACAAGACAAGAAACGCATTGCGCGCTTGCTACTTTTGCAAGCTGGCAACCGTGGATTTTCTGAGTCTATTGACACGCTGCTAATCGTGTTTGCTGATACAAAAGCCTTTGTCGAAGACTACGAGATTTTCGAGCCGTTTGTCGATGCCGGGATTTTCTCCGGCGTGTTGGTAAACGCGCTCCATGCACGAGGGATTGGATCATGCTGCTTGAATCTGTGCGTCTCACATCATGTTGCGGAGCAGATCATAGCTGAGTCGGGCACGTCAAGACACCTATTCCCAATTATGATGATTGGTTGTGGGTATCCTCAGGATGACTGTGAGGTTGCAATTTCTGCGCGGGGCCCAAGCGCGATAACATCGTGAAACGGCACCACCATTCTAGTAAAATTCAGGAAGCACCATGAAGGCAAAGTCATCAAAGACTGTGATTTTTTCGTACCAACAACTATCCAATGTGGGCTGTGAGATAATCATTCGAGGCACGATAGCTTTTTTGAAACGAGCGTTTCCGGGCCATGATCTCAGATTCGTTTTGGCAAGCTACGATCAAGACCGAGATCGACGCATCCTTGGGGACCTCAGCGATATAGAGATCGTTCCGATGCTGCCCTGGAAAAGATACGTTCGCGGAGCGTTGGTAAAGCTAAAGCTCGAACGATACTTTTGGACGCCGCGATTTGCGACACGCCATTTGCGCAAAGCAGATCTTTTTGTATCTGTGGGTGGTGACATTTATACCATGTCGGGAAATGCACTTCCGAAGGATTGGTTGGGGTACGAAAAATTCGCGACACACCACGGGATCCCGTCCATCATGTTCGGGGCTAACATGGAAAAATTCGAAGTTCTGACTCCGTCGGATCGGGCTCGGCTTATTGCCCACCTTAAGCGCTTCCGACTGATCGCTGTGCGCGACCTTAAGACAGTCGGATACCTTGCCCAGCACGGCGTCACGGACAACATCGCCTTCTTTCCGGACCCAATCTTTATGCTGCGTCCCTCACCTGTTTTTTCTGGCGGTAGCGTCCGGGTTATCGGGCTAAATATCTCGCCGCTGATATTGCGGGATTATGGTGAAGGCATCTTCGAACACTTCGCCCAGCTCGTTACCGACCTGGTCGAAAAGGGATATGATGTCAGGTTGTTACCGCATGTCTATGCCAGCGATCGCAATCCAAGTCTCGATGACCGTACAACATTGCGTAGGCTGCACAATGTACTTGCTGAAAATGTTCGTAAGAAGGTCAAACTCTACGAACAATCGGTGTCGTTTGAAGATATAGCGCGGGCTATCGACGAGGTGGATCTTTTTGTGGGCGCTCGTATGCACAGCTGCCTCAATGCGCTCACATTGGGCAAGCCAACATACTTTCTTTCTTACAGCAGTAAAGCGCGAACTATGGTAGATTGGCTCGTTAAAGGGGCTTTCTCGCCGGTGGCAAATCGCATCGGGTTCGGAGCAGCAGACAAAATCAGCGTTGATGATGTCTTGGGTCTCATAGCCGCTCATGAAGAGGCAGCTCAAGACGGCGAAGTGAGGATTGATGTGAGCGAAATCCTCAATACTTCGCCTGTCTGGGATACCATCGCCGCCAGCGGTTTGGCAGAGGGCGAGCAAAGTCTATGACGGACCACGAGAGTACCGTGCCTTCGGGCGCGAAACAGGTACCGATATTGTTTAACCATGGGACCGACGTGAAGAAGCGCGCGTCGATAGGCATGCTATGGGTTTCAGTGGCCCTCATTGTTGCGAAGCTTTTATCGTTTCTTAGCCAAATCGTTCTTGGCAGTCTGCTGACGGTCGAGACCTATGCCGTGTTCGGATTAGCGGCGACGGCCGTTGCCTTGATCTCCGGGTTTCAAAATTCGAGCGTTGCGAAGGCGCTCATGCAGCAACATGGCAACTTTCAGGAACTGTTTCCTAAGTACTCCGCTTTCGCGTTTCAGTTTGGCGTCGTGGGTATGGGGGTCCTGATCGCGCTTGGGGCCTTCTTTGAAGACAATTACAATATTTCCGGTATCTTGGGCGTACTCATTGTCACTAGTCTAAGCATTCCGTTTCTCGCGCTCAACACGATCTTGATCGCCAGCCTGAGCATCGAGTACCGGTTCCGCGACATCAATCTGACCGACATTCGCCGATCTCTGATTTATTATACAGCTCTCGTTGGGGCGGCACTCTTGGGGGCGGAAGAATATACATTTGCCTTAGCAACTCTCCTTGGCACGCTGGCCGCACACGCTATGTATCGGCGGCAATCGCGTCTGAAGCCGTCCCTTATCGCGTTCGGCGCGCACCATTTCATAAGAACGTTCTGGACTCTCCGCTGGGTGCTCGTGTCGGGTTTTTTGATCGCCCTTGCCATGCGGTCAGATTTCTTCGTCGTTGGTAAACTTGTTACACCACAAAATCTTGGCTTCTACACCTTTGGCTTCATGCTAGTGGCCAGCATTACGGTGCCTATTTCGGCGGGGATCAATCAAGTATTCCTACCGATTTTCGCCCGTCTGCAAGAAGACCGCCATAGCCTCAAGCAGGAAGTTCTCCGTTTCACGAATGCGACGGTCACAATAGGAGCATTTCTCTGCCTCATAATGGTGGGGGTCAGTTCGGTGCTTATTGACATAGTCTGGGAAGGTAAATGGAACTCGAGCGCGTTGGTGATCAACTTGCTGCTAATGGCGATGCCGTTCCGTTTCATGGCTACAATTGCGGGCGTCGGGCTGGAAGCCATGGGCAAGTGGCATCTACGCAGCTCACTCCTGTCGGTGGAAGCCGTTGTGCTTATGGTCCTCGCGGCAATCGGCGCAGTAACAGGTGGGATTAACGGGGCAATCATCGGTGTCGTTTTGCAACGCATTCTCAGTGCATTTGTGAGCATGGCGTTCCTTGGACGGGTTCTGGAGCTTCGCGCTACCGGCTTGGTGTCGCTCTCAATGCGCATTTTCACCCCGTTCGCGCTCTGTACGGGGGTGCTGTTTTTCCAATCGCCAACACGTCACCTGCACGACACGGGCCCTCACAGTCTCACGTTCGCCCTTGGCGAAACGCTTATGTCCGTGGTCGTCTTTCTCGTGGTCACTGTGTTGCTGAATAAGCAATTCTTTGCGACCGTGGTTGAGCTTTTGCACATTCGTAATAAGCGAGGGAGTGCCAAAAGTGCGGGGTAGTTTCTTAGGCGGCTCGAGCTCGCCAATCGAGTTTCCGTCGCGTATAGCTTTCGTATTAAGCCCGAGCAACCTTTATAGTAACACTTTCAGTGGTGTCGTGCGCCAGGCGCTTACCTGGGCTGATCGGTTGCGCGATGTTGGTATCACTGTCGATTTTCCCGCCTGCCATGAGACCAAAAGCTGGAGTACCTATGACCTCGTTCATATCTTCCAATATGGAAGTTGGGCGGAGGGCCTCATTCGGAATTTAACAAGTGCGGGTGTACCAGTATTCCTGTCTCCTATAGTTGACCGGCCGAAGGTATATGGTTGGCGTGGCAAGCTTGTGGCTCAAATACCGTTCGAACGGCTGGGGCTCGAGCAGAGACAGCGCGTCCTCTATCGCCACGCTCTTGCAAGTCGCGCTATTCTGGCGCGATCTGAACTCGAGGCGAGGTCACTTGAGTCGCTGGGTATTCCCCGGAGTGCGATCTGCATCGTGCGCCTAGGAGTCGATGTGGCACGAGATCAGCTGACCATTCCGACGCGAAAGTCACCCCATGTCTTTCACATGAGTCACCTCAACCAGATCCGCAAGAACGTGCCGGCCCTTATTGCTGCTTGCCGGCAAGTGGGTGCGCCTTTAAGGCTTGCGGGAAAAATCTCGGATCCCTGCTTTGCAGCATGGCTTGAAAAGGAATGCGAATCCGATCCAAACCTCAAATATCTTGGTACTCTGAGCGAAGCCCAAAAGTGGGACGAGTTGCGGCAAGCGCACGTATTTGGTCTCCCGTCTTTGAACGAGGGGATCGGGCTTGTCGCCTTAGAAGCCCACCTAGCTGGGGCACACGTGATTATGACAAAACGGTCAGGGGGGATTGACTATTTTGACGGTGAGGTTGAGGTCTGCGATCCTGAATCGACGGCTGATATCGCTCGCTGCCTGCGCATTGCCTTAAGTAAGCCAGCTCTTGAAGGACCACGCCTCAAATCTCTAACTCAACTTTCCTCAGAAGTGGCAAATCAAGAATTATTGCGGGTTTATGCGAGAGAAAAGGCGTAAAGATGCTGGCGCAAAGAACATTCTCCGTCGTCGTTTCTCTTGCTACCTTTGTAGCGTGAAAATGGAATTGACTGTTGCCGCTTAATCATGCCTTTATTATTTGCTTTGGCTTCATCTTCGGGGGGATCGGCGCGTCTTTTCTCAAATCTTGGGGAATCCTTGAATATGCCTTCTTTGTAAGGTCAGTACCTGGGCGCGAAGAAATGGGTTTTGCGATAATTCAAGCCTTAGTATTTTGTAGCACTGTCATGATCTGCCGCCGTTTTCTGGGTGATGCCACAGTTCACAAAGATGAGTACATATCTTCACTTTTAGTACGTACGGCCAAATACAGATTGCCTGCGTTGTCGGCCATTCTTGTCTATGCATTCTTCATTACAATATACCATTGGGATGAGATGCTAGAAGATATTGCTATCAGGCATTCAGGAAATCATAACGTTTCGAGATTGACACTGCTGATCGTCCTTTTTGGATCATTTGTTTTCAACGGTGGCCGATATCTAAATAGATTACTAGGGTTCACAGTTCTGATATATTTGGGGACCATTGCGAGCTCTGTAGGGGCCAGCCGCGCCGTTAGTATACCTTTCATCCTGGCAGGACTCTCTTTTTTCCATAGGCGAAATTACCTTACTGGCGCCGCGTTGTTTTATTTAGGGATTGTTGCGCTAACAACAGCGTTTCAGACGAGAGGCGTTCCGTCTTATTATAATTTTTGGTCATCTTTTGTAGCCAATACTTACGAGGCGGACATTCTAAAATTAGTACTCGTTCCGTTTCAATTCTCATTTCCAGGTTTGACTACAATTCAAGCGGCAATGATCTCACCTGGTACTTTATCCATCGAATCTTTTAGCCGTTTTCTAGCTTACTTGTCCCCAATCCCGTCATCCATATTACCGAGCAGTCTGTTTGAGGGATTAAGCTTGTCATACGCACTTGGTATCGATCGCTCCGTCCTTGGAATAAACTACGATATCTTGTCGGAAGGTATATTCTGGTTCGGGGCAGGTGGAGCTTGGATCTTCACTTTGGCGGCAGGTCTGTTGACCGTATTTCCTTATTACGTCGCGACCCGAGTGCTTAAAAGTTCGAGCAGCAGTATCTATGTCTTGTGCCTTATGGCCAATATCTGGATGGTCTACGGCGGTATGGTGTTTGCTCTCCGGTCTGGATCTAGGGCAGTGTTGGCGCTTACTATGCTGATGTTAATACATTCTTTTGTTCGCCGCCTTCGAATTAGGCCACAGCGCAGGTCTCTTCACCAATGACTAGAGTCCTTCACATCCAACCCGCCCTTCCGCGATACCGCCTAAATTTTTTCGAGCGGCTCCACCGCGGGTACGCCTCCGACCTCAAGGTTGTCTACAGCCGCGGGTCGCTGGGGGCGCTGACGCGACCGGTCTCGGCCGAGTGGGCAGTCCAGGTCGGGCCGATGCGGCGACTCCCTGGGGGGTTGCTATGGCAGCCTGGCGTGGCCGGCCTGCCAGTCGAACAGGGTGATATCGTGGTTCTATCCGGTAATCCGCGGCAGCTCAGCACCATGGTGTTGCTGGTTCGGGCCAGGCTACGTGCCGCACGGGTTGTCTGGTGGGGACATTACTGGAGTTCGACTAGCCGTCGCTGGCGCCAAATTCTGCGCTATCTGCCGATGGCGCTAGCCGACGCGATCCTGTTCTATACCGATAGAGAAGTTGAAGCTTTTGAATCTGACGTGGTCCTGCGGGGTCGGGTGCGCTTTGTGTCTGCGCTCAACAATGGGATTGACATCGGGCCGATCCAACAGCTGTGCCGGACGTACAGGGCGGCAGCGCGCGATTCGGCTCTGCTTTTCATTGGGCGGCTGACCAAGAAGGCCCGGCTTGACCTTGGGCTTGAGGCGCTGGCGCTCCTGGGTGAGACGGCACCGATTCTGCATGTGATTGGCGATGGTGAGCAGCGTACTGAGCTGCAAACCCGAGCGCGTGATCTCGGACTCAAAGAGAAGATCGTGTGGCACGGTGCAGTGACCGATGAAGCTCAGATTTCCGAGGTCGCGAATCGCTGCCGCGCTTTCCTATATCCTGGAGAGGTCGGACTGAGCTTAATCCATGCTATGGCCTACCGGCTGCCAACGATTGTGCATGACCGGCAGCGTCTACACATGCCTGAAATTGCTGCCTTTCGCGACGGTGAAACGGGGCTGAGCTTTGTCCATGGGAATGCTGGCGCGCTGGCGAAAACCATCGAGACATTGCTGGCCAATGTTGACCAGCTGAACAGGTTTTCTGCCGCTACAGCGGATATTGTTGGACCTAGCTTCACGACAGAAGACATGGTTGATAGGTTCGTAGCCTTAGTCGCCCGGTTGGAGACCTAAGAATGAGAGTTGTTCATGTTACATCTGGCCTTACGCGCAAGGCTGCGGGCGTGCGCGAAGTGGTATTAGGTCTCGCTCAGTCGCAGTGTGCCGCAGGTATGGATGTTGCGGTGCTTGGGCTCGATCACACTGGATCGTCCTTTGAATGCCAAGATTGGAGGGGCATCTCAACTCGTGCCGTCCAAGTCTTGGGACCGGATCGGTTCGGCTATGCGCCGCGCATGACGGAGGTGCTTCATGAGATGGCGCCAGACGTGGTACATCTACACGGACTCTGGATGCATCCTGGTCGCAGCGTGCTGCAATGGCACCGTACGACAGGCCAACCTTATATTGTATCGCCGCACGGTATGCTGTCCGATGTTGCGCTGTCGTATAGCCCCTTAAAAAAGAAAGCGGTGTCGCTATGGTTCCAGGATGCCGTGCTCCGCCGGGCGGCCGCCCTACACGCGACCAGCGACGACGAAGCTAAGGAAATCTATGCCCTTGGCCTACGTGCTCCGGTCTGCGTGATCCCGAACGGTATTGCCGAGATCGCGCGTCCGTCTAGCGCCACGCATGCCGGACGCATCATCTTGTCGTTGGGCCGGATCCATCGGAAAAAGGCGCTCGATCACCTCATTCTAGCCTGGCAGAGGCTGGAGCGTGACTTTCCTGACTGGTCAGTCTGCATTGCGGGGCCTGATGAGGGGGGCGAGGCTGACCGGCTTCGGACATTAATCGGGGAAGCGGAAGTGCAACGTGTGACGATCCGCGGCCCCATTTACGGACTTGAGAAGACTGAAGTTATGGCCGGAGCGGGACTTTTCGCACTGCCAACGCATAGTGAGAATTTTGCGATCACCGTTGCCGAGAGCCTGATGCTCGAGGTGCCCGTAGTCTCCTCTCAAGGTGCACCGTGGTCGGGCTTGGAAAGCGAAGACTGCGGTCGATGGGTTCCGATTGGCGCTCCGCATATGTCTGATGCCCTACGCCAGATGATGTTATTGACCGATGCCGAGCGTCGAAACATGGGCGCACGCGGCCGAGCCTGGATGTTGCGGGACTTTTCCTGGTCTTCTGTAGTCGAGCGGCTGCGGCGTTGTTATGCGATTGCTTTGGAAACAGATCGATGAGAGTTGGTCTTCTCACCTATCACTTCAGCGACAACTACGGCGCGCTCTACCAAGCCTATAGCCTCCAAAAATGGCTTCGCGATCGTGGCGTAGAAGCAGAGTTCGTTAATTATCACCCAACCTATGTCGAGGAAGGCGGTCATCTGGATCGACCTTGGAAGCTAGCGCTTTGGCGGAAGAACGCCACCATCCTCTACATGAAGCAGGCACATTTGCGCCGCCGGCTATTCGGCGACCGTGCGCAGAAAGCCCGGTTTGACAAGTTCCGCCGCGAGGTGTTGGGCGTAGGTGGCCCGCGCCTGAAGCAGGCTGACGACCTTGCGCCCGAGATGGCGCACTATGACCTACTGGTCTGCGGGTCCGATCAGATCTGGAACCCCTCGATCCAGCGTGGGCTGGACCCTGTCTATTTTCTCGACATTCCCGGCGCGGAACAGTTGCGCAAGGTCGCCTACGCACCTAGTTTTGGCCGCACCGTGATCGGAACGGCTTACCACGACCGGCTTCATCAGCTGGTGTCCAGACTTCACGGAATTTCGGTGCGCGAGGCGACCGGCCTCGATATTCTGCAAGCGGCGGGCATCGCGCAAGACCGTTCGCTGGTGGTGCCCGACCCCACCGTCCTGTTGGGCAGGTTCGATGCGCTGCTGGGCAGCGGGCCGGAACGCCGCGGAGAGCCCGACGACAGCGTGTTCTGCTACGCGCTGCGCACCGACGAGACCATCCGTGAAGTTGCAGAGGAGGCAGCACGATTCATCGGCGGTCCGCTGCGCGCTCCGCGCAGCATGCATCAGCGCTGGCGTGATATCGGCCATGGCATCGCTCCAGGACCGGTGGAATGGCTACAGGCGCTGGCACGTGCAAACATGGTGGTGTCGAACTCCTTCCACGGCGTGGCGCTCAGCGTGGTGCTTAACCGGCCCTTCATCGCCGTCAGCTTGCCGGGCAAGCGGAGCGGAATGAACGCGCGTGTGCAGAACCTGCTAACCATTGCTGGGCTGACCGACCGCGTCCTCGACACCGCTGAGCCTGCCCGCTTGCGTGCACTGCTGAACACGCCAATCGACTGGGAGGCGGCCAATGCCCGGCTGGCTGCGGTTCGGACGGAGGCGGAAGCCTACCTTGACGCGCAGATCGCGGCGGCACGGGAGGTGTCAGCGTGAGACAATATCGCTATGTTAACCGGTTGAGCCTGCGCAACCGCATCACGCGGATGACTTGGGGCGTCGTCCAGGCGCTGCTGTTCCGGCCCACCCCCCGCTGGGCATTGCATGGCTGGCGGCGCGCCCTGCTCAGAGCCTTTGGCGCAAGTGTGGGCACGGGTTGCCGCATCGATCCGTCGGCGCGGATCTGGTTGCCGTCTAACCTGCGTCTGGGGGACTATGTTGCCATTGCCGAAGGTGCAAACATCTACTGCGTTGCGCCAATCGCCGTAGGCTCCAAGACCACGATTAGTCAACGCGCCTTTCTGTGTGCGGCGAGCCACGATATCACGCAACTGAACCGGCCGCTGAGCGTGACGCCGATCACCATCGGTGATCATGTTTGGGTTGCGGCGGAGGCTATGGTCTATCCCGGCGCCCGCTTAGGCGACGGTGTGGTGGTGGCAGCGCGCGGCGTGCTGCGCGGCACGGCGGCGCCTTGGACGATCCATGCGGGCAATCCAGGCCGTCAAGTCGGAATACGTCGGCTAATTGACGCGCACGCGGACCACCCAAAAGCAAGTCTGAGAAGCGCCGAGATGGAGCTGGCTCCACAGAGACGAACAGTGCTGAACAGCGCGGCTGAAGCCGCCACCGAAGTCGAGGCCGGGAAGACACCCAGTTCGAGGGGCGGAAGGCGAAGCAGTTAAGTATATGATTTTAAAAGAGAAATTCACTAAAATTGGCAAGGTCTTAGGGTTGTTCACAGAGTACGCGCAAGACCTGTGGCTGTTTTTGCGCTACAACGGCCATTCGCCGTTGGAGTCCGCAACGCGGCGACTGTCGCATAAGACCATCATCGAAGCTCACACCATCGAGAAGGGTTTGACCCTGCCCGTGCCCAAACCTCATTTCGGCCGTGCTAAGATCGCCGCGATGCTAGACATGAATGCTGAGTGGAGCCCGCCCAAAGGCGAGCTTTCGCGATCGATGCTGGTCGGAGCGCTGCGCGATTACCGTGCGGCCTTTGCCGACACGCCCCCGCCTGACGCCGACTTGGCGGCGCGCATTGAGGCTTTCCTCGCCACGCATGAAACCCTGGACGCGCGCGGCGGGGTTCGGCACGGGCTGCAGCATCCGGCGCAGACAAACGTTGCTGCGCTCGAATTCCTAGAAAACCGCTATGCCGCGCGCGAATTCGCTGATCGTGCGATGAGCGACGCCGAGTTGGACGCGGTTGCCCGGTTGGCCCAACGGGCGCCGTCGCAATGCAACCGCCAATCCACTCGGCTACACGTGTATCGCGACCGGGCGCGCATTTGCCGGCTGCTGGAGCTGCAGGGCGGCGCGCGCGGCTTTGCCGAGAATGTCCCAACCTTGTTTATCGTTACATCAGAGATCACGGCATGGGGTGGACCGCAGCAGCGCAATCAGCCGTATGTGGACGGCGGACTTTACGCGATGATGTTGATGCTGGGACTGGACGCAACAGGCTTTCTAAGCTGCCCGATGAACCTAGCGATCACGCATCGCACCGAACGTTCCATCAAGGCCGAGGGGGACATTGCCACACGCGAAAGGCTTGTAGTGATGATTGCTGCCGGGCCACCGCCCGACGGCTTGATTCGCGCCGCCAATTCCCCTCGGTGGGAAGCCGGCGCTGTGTGCACGGTCCACGAATGATCTCATGACTCTGACTGTCGTTATCCTGACTCGCGACGAGGCACTGCATATCACGCGGGTGATCAGTTCAGTGCGAGCGGTGGCCGACCGCGTCGTGGTGGTCGATAGCGGATCGACTGACGCCACCGTTGAGATCGCGCGTAGCATGGGTGCTGAGGTGCTGGTGCATCCCTTCGTCACCCAGGCCCGGCAGTTCAACTGGGCGCTCGAACAGCTGCCGGAAGACACCGACTGGATCTTCCGGCTGGATGCCGACGAAGTCGTCTCGCCCGAACTGGCGCGGTCGCTTGCGCAGCGGTTGCCAACGCTGGGGCCAGAGGTGGCGGGCGCGAGCGTACCGCGTCGCATGGCGTTCCTGGGGCGGCCAATTCGCTGGGGTGGGATGTTCCCGGTGCGCATCACGCGTGTGCTCCGGTACGGCCGAGGCCGGTCAGAGGATCGCTGGATGGACGAACATATCCTGCTGGATGGAGCAGAAGCAGCGCTGGAAGGCGAGCTTTTGGACGACAATCTCAAACCATTGGGTTGGTGGATCGAAAAGCACAACAATTATGCTAGCCGTGAGGTTGTTGAGATCCTCAATCTCCAACATGGCTATCTTGGACGGCAAATTGAAGACGTACCTGGTGGTGCAGCTGGAGTTAAGCGCTGGTTGAAGGAGCAGGTCTATGCGCGACTGCCAGGGGGTGTGGGAGCATTCGTATATTTTTTCTATCGCTACATCGTCCGTCTAGGATTTCTGGATGGGAAAGAAGGCACGGCGTTTCATGTGCTTCAGGGTTTTTGGTATCGTTATCTTGTCGACATGAAGCTTCATGAAGTGAAGGCCTTCATAAGGAACGAGAGTGTAGATGTTGAAACCGGCATCAAGGTTGTTCTGGGTATTGACGTTCGACGTGAGGATTGAGAAAAAAACGCTGAGCCAGACCTCAAATTCTGGGGCCAAGCACAGATATTGTGTTAAGCCTGTTTTGAGATAGCGCATCAGCACGTTAACCTATTTTTATTTGTGCCGCGCCGATGCGCATGGATTGGCGGCTAAAGTCCTAAACCTTTGAGGCACAAAGGCCCACACGCGCTGCGACGTTGTTCACTAAAGCGCTTGAATTCTACGCGCCAGCCATGTCTTTGTAGCACTAATCACAATCGATCCAGATGGATTTGCACCCTATAGGCTTTGGCGATGATTATCAGTAATCAGGTTAAACTAGCGCGACACGCTCTGCGTTGGGGCTTAAGAGACCTCATGGCCCATAGTGCTGTAAGTTTCAATACTATTGAAAGGCTTGGAGCCAATGATGGGGTGTTGAGACTGACAAAGGGCGACATCAGGGCACTTTCTAAGTGCATTCGAAGCCGCCGGCATCGAATTTTTCGGTGCACCTGATGGCGTTCCCGGCATTCGCATCCATTCCTGCAAAAGATTGACCGCAGAGATATTTGAAATGGACACGGTCTTCCTCATCGTAAGCAAGGCCGTCTGGTTGCTGGTCCGGCCAGAGACCTTGATGATTCTGCTCTTTGCAGTTCCGCTCGTTTGTTTGTGGTGCGGGCGTACTAAGGCGGCAATTCAGACTTTGTCCCTTGCTCTGGGCCTCACCGTCGTCATCGGTATTTTCCCGCTGGGTAATCTCATTCTGAACCCGTTGGAACGGGCATACCCAGCCAACCCACCAATCAAAGATCCCGCTGGCATCCTGGTTCTAGGTGGTGCGGAGAGCGTCGCGCCGGCGCATGCTAACAGCATGGCGCAGGTAAACGACGCAGGGGACCGTCTTATTGTGGCAATGCATTTGGCGCGGCGCTTTCCGGGGGTCGTGGTTTTATACACGGGCGGCAAGGTTGCACTCACGCCGGTTGAGGAAGGTTCTTTTGAAGTGGGTCCGGCCATCCTGCGACAGCTTGGGCTTCCTGAAGGTAGATTGATTGTGGAAGGTCGCTCGCGTACGACAGCCGAAAACGCCGCCCTATCCCGGGGGATGGCGCCGGAGGGCCATGGGCCTTGGATACTCGTTACCTCTGCATCTCACATGTCGCGGGCGCTAGGGAGTTTCTGCGCTGCCGGTTGGGGCAACCTCTTACCTTACCCCACCGATTATCGTGGCGGTGCAATCTGGGGCAAGATCGGCTGGAACCTCGCTGGTAATCTCGGCGATCTGAACATCGCCGTTAAGGAATGGATCGGGTTGCTGGCTTATTGGATCACAGGTCGAACAGTGGCCTTTTTCCCGACGGACTGCACGTGAGATTAGACCAGATGTGTTTTCAGTCCGGGATGCCGCCGGGATTCCCACTTGAGCCGGACATTGCTTGAGTTTCCTTAAAAGAACTTGCAAAAGGCGCTGGAGTGGGGTGCCCAATTGCGTGCTGCCCCTGATCTTTCTTAACGGCCTAGAAAATGAAAATTTCAATTGTGACTGCGGTTTTTAACCGCGTCGACACCGTCGCGGATGCGCTGCGCAGCGTCAAGGCGCAAAGTTACCAGAACGTCGAACATGTGATTCAGGATGGCGGGTCCAAGGACGGCACTCTGGAGCTCATCCAGAAACACCATGGTTCGTCAAGCGGGCTGGTATCTGAACCAGATGCTGGAATATATGATGCAATCAACAAAGGCATTTCCCGGGCCATTGGCGATGTCATTGGTTTGATGCATTCAGATGATTTCTTTGCCCACGATGAGGTTTTGGAACAGGTCGCTGAAGCACTCCACGATCCGGCGGTCGATGGCGTATATGGCGACTTAGATTATGTGTCTTCTAGCGATACCGACAAAATCGTGCGGCGGTGGCGGTCGGGCCCTTATCACCCAGACCTTTTGAAGCGCGGATGGATGCCCCCACACCCGACCCTCTATCTGCGCCGGGAAGTGTTTGACCGCTGGGGGCTCTATGATACGTCGATGCGTATCGCTGCAGATTATGAGGCCATGCTGCGCTATCTTGTGAGAGGCGACATCCGTCTCGCCTATATCCCGGAAGTACTAGTTAAAATGCGCGTCGGGGGTGAAAGCAACCGCTCGATGTCCCGCATTCTGCAAAAAAGCCGTGAAGATTATACCGCCTTGCGGCGCTATGACGTCGGTGGCTTCAACACGCTTTTGGCTAAGAATTTCTCGAAGCTTGAACAATTTCTCCCTAGGAAAGGAAGCCCCAAATGACCAAACGAGCACTTATTACCGGGGTTACTGGGCAAGATGGCTCCTATCTGGCGGAGTTCTTGCTCGACAAGGGTTATGAGGTGCATGGCATCAAGCGCCGCGCCTCGTCCTTCAACACTCAACGTGTCGATCACATCTACGAAGATCCTCATATGGATCATGCGCGGTTCAAGCTCCATTATGGCGACCTTACAGATACCTCTAACCTTACCCGGATCTTAAGTGAGGTGCGCCCCGATGAGGTCTACAACCTCGGCGCGCAGTCCCACGTCGCAGTGAGTTTCGAAGCGCCTGAATATACGGCCGACGTTGACGCTATTGGTACTCTGCGGCTGCTAGAGGCGATCCGCTTCTTGGGGATGGAAAAGGCTACGCGGTTCTACCAAGCCTCCACCTCCGAGCTCTACGGCCTCGTGCAAGAAACCCCGCAAACTGAGACCACACCGTTCCACCCCCGCAGCCCCTATGCGGTCGCTAAGATGTATGCCTATTGGATCGCAGTGAACTACCGTGAGGCTTACGGCATGTATGCCTGTAACGGTATCCTCTTTAACCATGAATCTCCCCGCCGCGGCGAGACTTTCGTTACCCGCAAAATCACCCGGGGATTGTCAAATATTGCGCAAGGTCTGGAGCCTTGTCTCTACATGGGGAACATCGACAGCTTGCGCGACTGGGGCCACGCCAAGGACTACGTGCGGATGCAGTGGATGATGCTGCAACAAGACACGCCTGAGGACTTTGTGATCGCCACCGGGGTCCAATATTCGGTTCGCGAGTTCATCACTTGGACGGCCAAAGAGTTGGGGCTCACATTGGAGTTCACCGGCGAGGGTGTCGATGAGATCGCCACCGTCACCGCAATCGAAGGTGCCAAGGCGCCAGGGTTGAAGGAAGGTGACGTCGTGATGCGGATCGACCCTCGCTATTTCCGCCCGGCTGAGGTCGAAACGCTTCTTGGTGATCCGGCCAAAGCCAAGAAGGTGTTGGGTTGGGCCCCCGAGATTACCGCCCAAGAGATGTGTGCTGAAATGGTGGAGGCCGACCTGCGTACCGCGCGCCGCCATGCGCTCTTGCGCGAACACGGTTATGAATTGCCAATCAGTATCGAGCAGGCTTAATATGCAAAAAATCTATATTGCAGGCCATCGCGGCATGGTCGGGGGCGCCATTCTCCGCCAGCTAAAGGCGCAGCGCGCGGCGGGCGAAGATCTGACCCTGGTCACCCGGACACATCCGGAACTGGATCTGACGAACCAAGCCGCCGTTCGCGACTTCATGCAGTCTGAGAAGCCGGATATCGTAATCCTTGCTGCGGCAAAGGTCGGGGGCATTCACGCCAATAATACCTACCCGGCCGATTTCATCTACGACAACCTAATGATCGAATGCAACGTCATCCACCAGGCCTTTGCCGCCGGCATTACCCGGCTGCTGCAACTAGGATCAAGCTGCATTTACCCACGCGCAGTGGCGCAGCCGATGAAGGAAGATGCACTGCTCACGGATGTGTTGGAGCCTACCAACGAGCCTTATGCCGTGGCCAAAATCGCCGGGATCAAACTCTGCGAAAGCTACAACCGCCAGCATGGCACGGATTACCGCTCCATCATGCCGACGAACCTTTACGGGCCCGGCGACAATTTTCACCCCGAGAATTCTCATGTACTGCCCGCCCTTATCAGACGCTTTCACGAGGCGGCACAGGCTGGAGACGATGAAGTGCAAATCTGGGGGTCGGGGAAGCCGCGCCGTGAGTTTTTGCATGTAGATGATATGGCTGAGGCGAGCCTATTCGTGCTCGATCTCGACCGCGAGACCTATGAGAACAATACGCAGCCCATGCTCAGCCATATTAACGTCGGCACCGGGACGGACGTTTCGATTATGGAACTGGCGCAGATGGTCGCCCGGGTTACCGGCTTCAAGGGGCGCATTACTAATGACCCCAGCAAACCTGATGGCACCCTACGCAAGTTGATGGATGTGAACCGCCTCGCCGATATGGGGTGGCGCTCTTCAATTGACCTCGAAAAGGGGCTGCGGGAAACTTACGACTGGTTTATCGATAATCCGGATACCATCCGGAATTAGTCTGTCCCCTGCAGGACTTCTTGGCGCTCCATCTCGTTCACCCAATCCTTCTAGGTTGCGGGCCAAGCACGCGGCTTTCACGTTGTCGCGCAAAAACCACCCTGAGCAGTTTGCCAAACTGATGGGTGAAGAGAGTTTGTTCCAAGCCTCGGCGCAGAGGTTGTCCGGCGACGGACTTCCCGCGCTCCTGATCCTAACGGGGACGGATTGTCGTTATTGTCGCTACCGGGCAATTGACGGCGGTAGAGATGTTTGCTCGCAAGGGCTGGACGTGATGGGCTAAACATCCCGGTGCCACCTTTCAGGATCGTGTTTAAAGATAAAGAAAAGCGAGCCGAAGTGTCTCCGGTTCAGGTTAAGGAATACTCATGTCAGATACTATAATTGCTGTCGCTGGCCTCGGTTATGTAGGGCTATCTAACGCAGTTTTACTGGCGCAAAAAAACCATGTTACGGCTGTAGATGTGAACCCCAAACGGGTTGCTCAGGTGAATGCAGGCCAATGTCCCATCGTGGATCCTGAGCTGGAAGGCTTTCTTCGTAGTGAAGCGCTTCGCCTGACTGCGACCACCGATGCTGCGCAGGCCTATGCGGGGGCAGATTTCGTGGTGGTGGCCACGCCGACCAATTACGATCCTGTCGAGAATTACTTCGACACCTCCAGCGTTGAGGCGGTGATCCGCGCCGTGGTGGCGGTCAACGACTACGCCACCATCGTGATCAAATCCACTGTCCCGGTTGGCTATACCGCACGGATCTCGGCTCAGATCGGCGGAGACCGGGTCATCTTCAGCCCGGAATTCCTACGCGAGGGCAGGGCGCTGCACGATAACCTGTATCCTTCGCGGATCATCGTCGGGGAACGCTCCGCGCGGGCCGAGACCTTTGCCCGGCTCTTGGCCGAAGGTGCGCTGCGCAAAGACATACCGGTTCTCTACACGAATGCCTCCGAGGCAGAGGCGATCAAGCTCTTCGCCAATACATATCTCGCCATGCGCGTGGCCTATTTCAACGAGCTCGACAGCTATGCGATGAGCCTCAGCATGGACAGCCGGCAAATCATCGAAGGGGTCAGCCTCGATCCGCGGATTGGCGCGCATTACAACAACCCCTCCTTCGGCTACGGCGGCTATTGCCTGCCGAAAGACAGCAAGCAACTCTTGGCGAATTACTCCGAAGTGCCTCAGAACATGATCCGCGCCATCGTCGACGCCAACCGCACCCGCAAGGATTTCATCGCCGACCAGATCCTCGCTCGACGTCCCAGCCGCGTTGGCGTTTACCGGTTGGTGATGAAGGCCGGGTCAGACAACTTCCGGCAGAGTGCGATCCAAGGTGTAATGAAGCGGATCAAGGCAAAGGGCATCGAAGTCGTGGTTTACGAGCCAGAGATGGCCGAAAAGGAATTCTTTGGCTCTAAAGTGTCTCGCGACCTCGTCAATTTTAAGGAGGAGTGCGACGTAATCTTAGCGAACCGCCGAACGCGCGACCTTGAAGACGTTCCGGAAAAAATCTTTACCCGCGATCTTTTCGGGTCTGATTGATCTAAGCATTTTTACGGTAGGCCGGGATAGGGCGGAGCGGAGTCGGCAGCAATATAAAGGCCCCCCACCTCGGATGCGGCACTCCCTGCCAAAAGCTAAGGTTTGCTGGCATATCGATGGTTGGCTGATCATGATCGTTACAATGGGGCAGATTTCCGCTAAGCGCGAAAATCTTAGGGGCCGGACTGGCGGGCTTACCGCATGTAGACCTGATGGAATACGCCGCTAGGCGCCCGTCGTAACTGACATCAGGAAAGTTCAGGTTGATAAGATGGTGGATTTTCAAACGGCTCTGCTCGACCCTCAGCGCCGCCGGTTGGTCGCGATTTGGCTGACGTTTGGCCTGTCAGTCTGTATTGCCGTAGTGACCCTGTTCCCATCGAATGCCGCGCCAGACGTGCCAGGGGGCGACAAAGTGCATCACGTCTTGGCCTTTATGGCTTTGACATTGCCTTCCGCAGCCTTCTACCCAAAAGCACTTCTTCGCGTTGCGCTCGCTGCGGCGTTCTATGCAGGTCTCATTGAGGTCATCCAGCCCTTCGTTGGCCGCTCAGGGGAGACCGGGGACTTCCTAGCGGATCTCCTTGGGATTGCGATCGGAGCAATTATTGGTCTTTTGCTGCATTGGGGAAGCGGATGTTTGTTCATGCTGCGTCGCCAGCGGGATTGATCCTGACCTTTGAGCGTCGCCCCCTTATCCTCGTTTTATGGAACTCTTGTAAAATCTCTACGACAGGGGCGACGGGAATACTTGACCGATGATTTCTGACTGGCTGTTGAAGATGTTTGGTATCATCCGCTCCGCTGGATCCGCCGGAAATAGCCAATCATGGTCCATGCCGTGATCAAACCTTACTACCGTTCGGGCATCCTGTAGAGCAGGTTCCAATCTGAGAGCAGCGGTCAGTTGCCCGTGGCTACCACATGATATAGTATGTGAGAGGATCGCGAGCGCATGATGTGCTTCGGTCGCCTTTGAAATGGGCGCCGACACATCAATAGGCTGCCCCTATGCTATGGAGCCAGCTCATGATCAATTCTCAAGGTCTGCCGTTTTGGACAAAAACGGCTCCGAACCGCCCCTCCCACACAACAGCCTCTTGGCGCGTCATATCGAACTGCCAGGATCGATCTGCAATTGAGCTCTTCGATGAAATGCCCAACTATTTCGTGATCGGAGGGCTTTGGGCATGAGCATGCAGGCAAGTGACCTTGCTATACCCGATGTAGCACTCTGGGCAATGCGGCACCGGTTGACACGCCAACAAGCGATTTTCGTTGAAGCCTACCGCCAAGACTTTGATCCGGTAAAAGCGCTTCGCATTGCGGGCTTTGCTGGACGGGATAAAAAAGCCTTAGCGATGAAGCTGCTAAACCAGCGGAATATCCAAGCGGCTCTCAAGGCCCGCAACGAAGAGCTACATTGCCGCGCTGAGGAAATGCGGGAGGCAGCTCTAGAATGGATTCGGGACATGCTTGAAGCGGATCTTAGTGATATTTTCGATCCAAATGAACGCCCTAGACCTGTTGCCGACTGGCCGGTCGTATGGCGGAAGGGCCTCGTCCATTCAGTGAAGGTTCAATCGAAACCGGGCCACAATGGGACGTTCCACTTTCAAATCAAGATAAGAGATAGGCTTCGGTTTCTTGAACTCTTGATGCGCCATCTTGGAATGCTCGGTCCTCGCATTAAACGCAACGAGGATAAGAAACTTTTGGCTGCAGCGAGAGCGGCGCAAAAGAATGCTGACCGGATGGCGCTACGGAAACCATAGGATTGGCGTACTTATATCGGGGGGCTGGATAAAAGAGGCTCAAGCCTCCCAAACATTTTGCTCAGCATACTCCAAATAGCGAGCGAGCACGTTTACGGATTTCCACCCACCCGCCCGCATAATGGCTGCGGTATCGAAACCTTTGCGCAGAAGGTCCTGCGCGGCACCGACCCGCATCGAGTGACCGCTGAACGCACGGACGTCCTCCGCGGCGTAGCCGGCTTGTTTTGCTGCGGTTTTGACCATCGTTTTGACGGTGGTATCGCTAAGGCTGCGGTCTACCGGGCGTTCTTGATAAATTGGGCAAAAGAGCCACTGAGTACTCGCGCCGCGCCAGTCCTGCCAATCTAAGACGCGCTGCGCCGTATCAACCGAGGTAAAGGCGACACGGCCTTGTCCTTCTTGGTCGGCTTTGCTGCGGCGGATTAGAACCCGCAAGGTGCCATCGCCCCGCAACGTGATATCCTCATCGCGCAGTGCAACCAGTTCTGATCTGCGGGTCATTAGTTCATAGCCTAGAGCCAACATGGCGGCGTTGCGCATTCCCCAGGGGGTCTTGGGTTGAACAGCAAGAAAACGTTCTAGGTGCGCAGCTGTCAATCCGCGGGCCTGCTGCGGGCGGACAGGTTTCGCGCGTCGCACACGACGGTAGGCGAGATTGATCGCTTCGTCATATGTAGGATCCGCGAGACCCAACAACCGGTGGATTTTGCGGATAGCATATAGGCGGCGCCTTACCGTCGAGGGTGCCATAAGCTTGCCTTCGGCTTCCAAGAAGGCGCAGACCTGCTCCACGCTCGCTGGAAAGGGGTCAAGCCGCTCTTCGGCACACCAATTAACATAGGCTTGAACATCGCAATGATATGCGCGCATCGTTGCATCAGAATATGCCCCATCAAGAGTCTCTAATGCTTTACTCCAATCCAACATGCTCGATCTCCAATAAGATTCGCTTAGTTATGATAAAAATTAAATCATAACTAAGGCTATGTCAATTACAGGTCAGCAAATACGAACAGCGCGCGCCGCGCTGAATTGGTCGGTTAAGGACCTTTCCGATGCAACGGGTGTCGGTACCGCAACGATCGTGCGCTATGAATTGGCAGAAGCTGCCGTGCCGAAATCGCGCAAGAGCAACCTTGAGATACTGCGCACCTGTTTCGAGGCTGCCGGGATCGAATTCATCGGCGCTCCCGATGACGCGCCCGGCTTACGGTTCCACCCTCTAAATCCCTCAACTTACCCTGAATAAGCTCAAGGTCAGATTTTTGAGTTGTTCGCAAAAAAGGGTTGCGAGCGCCTGTATCTACATCTAGTGTGTAGAACGCATACCGTGCGCATGATGTGCTAGGTTCGATTTCCGCTCAGCGGAGGTGATGTGCATGATGCCAGTCCCTCCGCTCTTTGCAGGGACGTACCGATGCGCATTTTCGGTTTTCCAACATCAATTTTCGGCTTCATCGCACCTGCGCGTGCGCCGCCTTGCGTCATGATTTGGCCCTTTGCCCCTCAGCAGAGGCGACATTCGAGAAAATCTATCCCTTCGCAAGGACCCCAACGATGACCAAGAACCCCAAAAAGCCCGTTGCCGCGCAACACAAACGCCTCCCCGTCGCCCTTGGAGGTAGTAAGGCAAACCGTGAGAAGATTGAGAGCGAGGTGCATGATACGCTTCAGGCTCGCAGCGCGTTGGAGCGCCGCCGCGCTAGCGAAATCGCTATCCTCGAAATGGAGTTGGAGCAGCATCGCCGATTGCGCGATACGCGTCTCATGGCAGCTGTTCGCGATTTCGCAGCTGGCTATTTCACGACCGGCCGGTTTGTAATTCGGCCAGATGTTGAACAAAGGCATTTGAAACTCGCGCGGGATCTGGTGGGGGAGGACCCGACGCGACAGAACGCAGCGGAAGAAAAGCTACAGGCCGCGGGAACGACGCTTGATGAGCTTTACGCGCGTGCCTATCAATCGCTCGCGGAGAGCCTGAGCCATCACGAAAAGCGTATCGAAAGCTTGGAAAAGCGTCGCCGCGAGCTCACGGATGATTATGACGCCCTCCGGGTCATCGCCCCACGGATGCGGTCCAATGGATAAGCGTGACCGAGACCGAGCTGCGCCTGCTGACCCTTCACAGAATGCCCGAAAGCACGGGTTGACTGCGCCCGTGCCGACCCAGCACACACTCACGATCTACCGCGAGATCCTCAACAATCCCGAACAATGTGCGGCAAGCTACGTCACATATAAAGTGAACCGGTTGGCATGGGAGTTTGCGGAAGCCGAGGCCCTGGTCGAGCGCGCCAGCGCGGCTGAACGGGAGCATCTTTTCGGCAGTGCGCGGGCAGACGCGGTTACGATTGACGATTTTCGAAAGGTGGTACTGGACGTCCCAGCCATGCGGGAAATCGTCTTCTCGCAAACGGTGGATGTCGCTGCTGCGGTCGCTGCAGCGCAAGAGGCGGCATATTGGAAGGCCTATTGGAAAAAGGCAGACCTCTTGAAGCGCTATCGTCGCGAGGCAGAGACCAGAAGAAGGAAAGCGCAGGCGGCCTATACCAAGGCGCTTGTCGCGGACGATCCCTGCCCACCAAGCTAGCTAGGCCGTTCGCCTTCAGGCGGGCGGAGGACTCGCTGGATTTGCCGTCACAGAGCAGTCGCTGCTTTTGGATGGCACGCTATTTGACAGCTATGGAACAACTACTCTCGGGGCGAAGACGATCTTCGCCCCGAGAGCGCGCCTTTACTTGCACGACCCGTCGGCATGAACTTGTCACGCGCTTCTGCTGTGAAGTGATCTTCACAAACTACGCGAGCGTAATGCAGTTTTTTGCGATCGCACGCTTAAAATAAATGCATTCCAAATGTTTCGCCCTCTGTTGCGGTGAGGGCCGAAGTCCCCACCGGTAGCGCGGGCCGCTTGGCGGTTGCATGTTTTCTATCAAAGCTCTGGCCGCTGAATAGGCGAAGCGCTGCGGAAGACGGATGTCCTTCTCTGGTTAATTGACCGCGCTTTCTCTATCCCCGTTTTATAAGGCCGGGCTATTCCAGCGTGTATCTTACCGCTCTACTTCGCCCGCCAAGAATGATTTCCCGAAACGGACCTTCATTCACCCTTAGGTAGTGTGGAGGCTTCGGTGGTAGCTTTAGGGCCGGGAGGACAGGGCGCTGGTCAATGGATGTGTGCGGCTGCACGCAGAATAAACTTAGGGCAACAAATCCCTCGACGCACAACAGTTTGCCATGCTGCCGGGTCAAAGCGTTCACATCTTACGGCGCACGAGTATCCAGGCTATTTTGACACTGCGCGTCGACGCTGGGGGCCGCATGAGTAATCTGACTATAAGGCTAAACCCTGAGGAGAAAGCCCGGGTAAGGGCCTGGCCCGCGGCGAGGGGCGTAAGCGCGCCTGATTGCATCAAAGCCCTCGTCGCTGCCGATATGGGAGGGGGGAATGCACATGAGTGCGCTGCCGCTTAGTTTCGCGAAAATGAAGCTGCCATTGCCAAAGAAGCAGAGCAGATCGAAACGAGCGGTGTCCCGGGGTCCCATTTGGCCTTGAACCACCCATGGCCTGATGCAGAAGTTTGACGTTTTTTAAATTGTTGGCGATGTTTACCTCGTTGTGAAAGCGGAGCATCTGCTGGAGCTGAACACGGTCGTCTTCTTGCCGTTCGCTTCTGCGTTTCGCTATAGCTGCCGAACCTTTGGCCTATTCCCGAAACGGTCTTTGGCTCGCCCAAATGTTGCATGGGTTAGGCATTCCCGGCATATTTTAGCTGCGATGTGTTGAAGCTTTCCGGGCGACGGGGTGCTCTGTGTGCGGCTCAATCACGCTTGCAGGATGCATCGCCGGCAAAGTTCCGATAACGTGCAACACCAGCGGCGGGCGGGTCGATCCGCCTAACGAGGCTCAGAGAGGGGGTGAAAAAACGCGCCTCCTGCAATCCGGCCGGGCATTCGCGCGACTAGGGAAGTGATCTGTGATCTATTGCAATACACACCAATCATGTGTATTTACTATGTGATCTAGGAGGATGGCATGCAGACCACAGCCGAAAAGCAGCGCACAAACATTACCCTGACTGCAGAGAACTTCGCCGCCGCGCGGGAGTTGGGCTTGAATGTGTCTGCAATCAGCGATGCTGCTGTCGGAGAAGCGGTGCGTGCGGCACGGGCCGCAGCTTGGGCATCAGACAACGCGGCGGCGATCTCAGAGCGCCGCGCTTGGATTGAGGCCCATGGGATGCCGCTGGCGGACTTGCAGGTGCTGCGGCTCGGCTGATGGCGCAGTTCCAAGTCTACCAAGTATCTGGCGGGCGGCTTGTGCTCGACCTTCAGACGGATCTCATCGACACAGGTTCCCGCGTGGTCGCACCTTTGATCCCGATTGCAGGCGGGCCGGGGGTCATAGGACGCCTCGAGCCAGTGTTCGAGATTAACGGCGATGCCTATGCCCTGCACACTGCCGAGATGGCGGCGATCCCCTCTGCGTTGCTCAAAGGTCCTCCCATCGCGAACCTTTCCGCATCAGACTATGAAATCCGCGGTGCGCTCGACATGGTCTTTTCAGGGTTTTGAACAGGCCAATTTGACCAGCCCATTTCATGGCACGCTATCGGATCCGATTACGCTAAGAACCCAGCGATCCGCCGCGCAATCTCGCCTCGATCATAATCCAGCGTCGCCACATGGTAAGACCGCTCCAGCCAATTCAATTGTATCTCACTTGACCCCACTGAGGTCGCGATACGCAGCGCGTTTTGTGGGTCGACGACATTGTCGCTTCGCGACTGCATAATCTGGATCGGCTGCCGTATCAGCGGCAGCAAGGCGCCGGTCGCATTCGTCAGCAGGAAGCGTTCCTTGAGTGTATCGCGTGGAATCCGATCATAGCAGATTTCGGTCATCACCGGTTCGGCGATGTCGGAGCCGATGCCGTCGATGAACGCTGGCCCGTCTGCGTCGTAAAGCGGCACCACAACCTCGGGGCGGTAGAGGCCTGTTGAACCGTTGATGCTGACCACGCCCTGTATCTTATCGGGCATTCTGGCGGCGAGGTTAAGCGATAGTGTCGCGCCCAAGGATAGCCCGCCGACGATAACCCGGCCACAGCGTGCCGAAAGTTTGGCAAGAGCGTCTTCAGCAGAGGCGACCCAATCCGCTTGACCGGTTTTTGCCAAGGCGGCAGGGGTTTCGCCATGTCCCGCAAGACGCGGGCAGTATACCGTCGCGCTGCTGATCTTATGTACTTTTTCCGCGACCTCTCGCACGCTCTGCGGCGTGCTGGTGAAGCCGTGGAAAAAGAGAAATCCGGTGTCGCTGCCTTCGAGAAGAAAAGGCTGCGCCTCGGGCAGGTCGAAGGGGGCGATCGGGGTCTGTTTCATAGGCGCATAAGATCGCGCTATCGCCGCGCTACGCAAATAGACTTGCGGTATCGTGCGATAACCGAACGCGATCAACCAAGCGGCGGGAAGTGGTTGCGGAACTGACGCAACAGCCCTGTATCTGCCTTGATGCTCCATGCCATCGAGATCGTCGCCTCTGCATCCAGCCCTGCTATCGGCACCAGTTCGAGGGCTGCGGGCAGGCTGTCGGCCATGCTCATGGGGAAAAGCGTGACGCCGCGGCGTTCGGCCACGCGCTGTAAGATCACCTGCACGTCCCAAGCCTCATCCACCACCACGGGGGTAAGACCCGCGCGATCGCATGCGCTGTCGAGCAGCGCGCGCCATGAGCGCCAATTTTCCCGCAGTCCCATGACGAAGGGTATCTCAGCCAGCTCATCCACCTGCGCGGGGGCTTCGCCTGCGGGGACGACCACACCGATGCGCGAACTCCAGACGGGCATCTGGTCGATCCCCGGGGCACCAACGGTGGGATGAGAGAGCAGAAAGCCAAGGTCGATGGCACCGGATTTTAGGTTTTTCAGCATGTTATCCGTGGACATGACATGCATCTCGACCTGCACGCCGGGGACGCTGCGGTGGAAGGCATCCAGCGCTTCCGAGATTTGCCGTGAGGTGGCGAGGGCGGAATAGCCCACGATGATATGCCCACGGGCCCCGGCCGCATTCTGGCGTGAAGCGCGGATTGTCCGCTCGAACTGCGCGACCGTCTGGCGTGCATCGTCGAGGAAAACGACGCCTTCCGGTGTGGGGATCACGCGCGGCCCGCTGCGATCGAATATCCGAAACCCCAAATCCACCTCCGTGTCTTTCACGGCTTTCGAAATGGCCGGCTGCGCGATATTGAGCATCTCGGCTGCGGCGCGGAAGCCCTGGGCATCGGCCACGGCCAAAGCGTATCGCAGATGTCGGAGGTCGAGCCTTGTGGGTTTCCTGCCGTCGTTCATTAATGCTTCCGTGTTGATCGCGTTTCGTTATCACTCGATCAACCATCGCTATTTGTCAACTGACCCTTCAGCGGTGAGGTTGAATCGGAATTACGGGCCCGGTTCCCGTCTTGGTATGGGGAGGAGGCCCGATGCTGACGCTGTTCAACAGATTATGCTCTTGGCTGATGTTTATCGGCGGCTTTGGCGTCATCGCGATGATGCTGAACATCGTGGCGGATGTCGTCGCTAAACTGGTGTGGAACGCGCCGATCCAAGGCACGGTCGAGATGTCGTCCTACTACTATATGGTCGCGCTGGTCATGCTGCCGATGGCCTTTGTCGAGATGCAGGACCAGCAAATCTCCGTCGATCTGTTGTTCAATCACTTCCCCGCAAGGCTTCAGAAACTTGCGTTGCTCTTTAGCTGCGTCGCCGCTGCCGCCATCTTGGCTGTGATGACATGGCGCACCGGGTTGGACGCCATGCGCGCCCTGCGTGTGGGCGAAGTTGTGATGGGCGGGCGTGAGGTCATCGTCTGGCCCTCACGTATGGTTCTGCCGCTTGGCTTCGGCCTTGCCAGTCTCGCCGCGTTGCTGCGAGGTCTGCTGGTGCTGCGCGGGCAGCCTGTCACCCAGTCCGACGTCGATGGGGGCATGTCATGAGTAATCTCGTTATCGGCTGGATCGGTGTGGGCACGCTGTTCGGTCTGCTGGCCTTTCGGATGTCCATCGGGACGGCCCTTATGGCGGTATCCTTCGTGGGCATTACCGTGATGTTCAACCTGCAAGCCGCGTTCGGCATCGTCAGCGCAATGCCCTTCAACTTGATTGGAGATTGGTCGCTGACAGCCATCCCAATGTTCCTCTTCATGGGCTTTATTGCCGCGAATACCGGACTTACCGCAGGCGCGTTTGACCTTTTGCGGGTGTTGCTGGCGCGGGTGCCTGGTGGTCTGGCCTCAGCCAGTGTCGGCGCTTGCGGGCTTTTCGCGGCTGCTTCCGGCTCTTCCATCGCGACCACCGCCGCCATGTCGAAGATCGCCGTGCCGGAGATGCTGAAGGCGAAATATCACCCCTCGCTGGCCACCGGTGTGGTCGCGGCCTCAGGCACGCTAGGCTCTCTCATCCCGCCGTCGATCCTCATGGTGCTCTACGGCATTTTCACCGAGCAATCGATCGGCCAGCTCTTCATCGCGGGCGTCATTCCCGGTGTACTCTCAGCCTTCGTATATATGGCGATGATCACCGTGCGCGCCACGGTCACACCCCAGCTGGCTCCGCCCGTGGTCGAACGGATCGACCGGGCGCAAGTGCTGGGCCTGCTTTGGTCCGTTTGGCCATTTCCTGTGCTGGTGCTCGGCGTCTTAGGCGGGATTTTCGGCGGTTTCTTCACCCCGACTGAGGCCGGTGCCGTGGGCGCGTTCCTTGCCGCGACGGTTGCTCTGTTGCGCCGCTCGCTGACCCGCAAAGCGCTGGCCGAGGCGATCCGCCAGACGACGCTCGCGACCTCTTCGATTTTCTTTCTCTCCATTGGCGCGGTGATGTTCACCCGCTTCATGGGTCTGTCGGGCGTACCGCGCGCCCTAACGGATATGATGCTGTCGGTGTCGGACAATCAGATCGTGATCATCCTGATGATTGCCGCGCTTTTCGTCATCTTGGGAATGGTGATCGACTCCATCGGTCTCATTCTGCTGACGCTACCGATCCTGCTACCGGTGCTTGAGGCCGCAGACATCAACCTCATTTGGTTCGGCATCATTTGCATCAAGCTTTTGGAGATCGGGCTGGTGACACCGCCTGTCGGCTTGAACCTTTATGTCCTGCACAGCGCGCTCTCGGGCGAGGTAAAGCTGCGCGACATCATTTCGGGCACGACATGGTTCATCGCCATGGACATCGTGACGCTTTTTATCCTGATCGCCTTTCCCGCGATCAGCCTGTTCCTGCCCTCGCTCATGGCGCAGTAACGCTTTTTTTAACCGGAGGAGACGACAACATGAAACTCAACACATCCATACTGGCCCTCGCGGTCTGTGGCCTCGGCACCACCGCCGCAGCCCAGAACGCCAACCACTTCTTTGCGGAACGCCATTCGATGGTGCGCGGTCCTTACGTGGAATTTGCCGAACGTGTGGCCGAAGAAACCAATGGGGAGGTGAATTTCACCGTCTTCGCTGGCGGCTCCCTGCTGCCGCCTGCGGCTTCACTGCAAGGCGTGCGCGATGGCGTGGCACAGGTGACCTATCACGCGGGCACTTATACACCGTCCGAACTGCCTGTCGCGAACCTGATCGGCAACTTCGCCTTTTACAATACTGACCCGATGGTCATGGCCTTCGCCTCGACCGAGTTTGGCCTCACCAACGAAGCCGCCTTGGCCGAGTGGAAAGAGAATGGCGTGGTATTCGGCGGCGGCTACTCGACCTCTGAATATTATATGATGTGCAACACGCCCGTTGCTACCTATGATGACATTCAAGGCAAACGCCTGCGCATGGCCGGGGGCGCCTGGTCGCGTTTTGCCGAACATGTGGGCGCCGTGCCCGTGTCGATCCCCTCCAGCGAGATGTACACAGGCCTCGATACAGGCTCGCTCGATTGCGCCGTGGCGGCCGCTGACGCGCTCGATTCCTTTTCGCTTTCCGATGTAGTCACGCATCTGAACATGCTGGCCGTCGGCAACTACTACGCCGGTTTCGAGTGGGGCTATAATCCGACGTTTTGGCAGGGTCTGTCGCAAGAATCGCGCGACGTTTTGTTTGACCAAATGGCCTATTATTTGGCGCAGCACCGGGTTGAGTTCGACAAGGACGTCGACAAAGCGGTCTCTGCTGCGAAAGAAGGCGGTATGGAAGTTTTCGAGCCCGACCAAGCTCTTAAAGACGCGCTGGCGGAATTCGTCAAAGCGGACGAAGCCGTGCTGATCGAAAACGCCAAAAGCCGCGGGATCGAGAACCCCGAGTCTCTGCTGGAAGACTATAAGCGCATTGTGGACCGCTGGGCCGAACTGCTGGCCGATGTGGATCACACCGATACCGAGGCGCTCGCGGCTCTGGCAAAAAGCGAGATCTATGACAAGCTAGACCGTGCAAACTACGGCATGAACTAAGCTTTAGAGCGCAGAAGGGTAGGGGCGCCGCAATGGCGCCCCTTAGCCCGCCCGCATTGGCAACCATCGACCGCGCGGCGCTTCGGTGACCAGCGCCCGGTCCCTGACCAATAGCTCACCCCGAGAAAGCACATGGCGCGGCATGCCTTTGACGGTAGTGCCTTCGAAGGGATTGTACCCGGTGTTGTCATGCAGATCATCGGCGCCGTAGGTGTAAGAAGCCTCAGGATCCCAAATCGCCAGATCGGCATCGAAGCCTTCGGCAATCGCGCCTTTGCCATCCAGACCAAAGGCCCGCGCAGGCGCAGTGGCGGTCACTTTGGCGAATGCTTCGACACCCATGCGGCCCTCGCTCACCATCGCGCTGAACATCAGCGGCAAGCGCGTCTCCAGCCCCGGCATCCCATTGGCGATTTGATTGAATGGCGCGTTCTCCCCATGGGCGAACTTACCGCTGGCGTCCATCCGATAGGGCGCATGGTCTGAGGTGATCAGCTCAATCGTGCCATCGGCCATTGCCTCCCAAAGGGCGGCCTGATCATCGGTCCCGCGTTGCGGAGGGGAGCACATAAAGCGGGCCGGATTCTCGCTGTCCAGAATATCCTCGGTCATGAAAAGGTAATGCGGACAGGTCTCCGCCTGCACCATCACCCCACGCGCGCGGGCCTGCCGGATGATTTCAGCTCCTTCGCGGGTCGAGACGTGAAAGATCATCACCCGCGCCCCGGTGAATTCGGCAAAACGGCACATCCGGTCGATCGCCTCGATCTCTGCCTCGCGTGGGTGGGAGGCGGCGTGGTATTTCGGCGCGGTCTTGCCCTCGGCCAGCAGCTTTTCGGTCATATGGCCGATCAGCCCGTCATTCTCGGCGTGAAAACAGACGAGCGCGCCCGCATCCCGCGCCAGCGCAAGGATTTCAAGGATAGATTTGTCGTCCTGACGAACCTTCGCGTATGTGGTGAAAATCTTGATCGAACGGTGCCCTTCAGCAATCAATGCCGGGATGTCTTCGGCCAGATTGCCATTACCCGTGTCGGCGACGATCATGTGAAAGGCGTGGTCGATGATCGCGCCCTTCTTGGCAAGCGCGGCATAGTCGTCCACGACTTCACACATCTTTTGGCCCGCGTGCTGCGCGGCGAATGAAACGGTGGTCGTGGTCCCGCCCATCGCGGCAGAGCGTGTGGCGGTGCGGAACGTATCGGCATTCATCAACCCGGCGCCGGACATCTGTTCGATATGGCAATGGGTATCTACACCACCGGGCAATACCAGCAGGCCGCGCGCGTCGATTTCTGTCGGGGCAGAGGATGTGATGGTGCTGCTCAACTCACTAATTTTACCCTCCGCGATGGCGATGTCCTGAACCGCAGCGCCTATGGGCGTTACAACGGTCCCGCCACGAATGACGGTGTCAATCTGTTTGCTTTGCATGGCAACCTCGACGATATGCAGTATCTAGGGTGATGAAAATAATCATACCATGCGTATACAATATGGTATACCGATAAAAGATATATCGCGGCAGAGGCGGGCTCTCAGCCCCGGGAGGAGGTAACATGACCGATAAAATCGAAACGCTCGGGGATGCCACCTTCAAACGGCTGAAGGCGATGATCCTGGACGGCACGCTTGAGCCGGGCACCCGGCTGAGCGAAAAGAAGTTCGCTGACCATTTGGGCGTATCGCGGACACCAGTGCGAGAGGCAATCGGTCAACTGGTCAGCGAAGGTCTTGCAAAGCGCAGCGCAGGTAGCGCGCCGGTGGTCTCAAGCGTGTCCCTAAATGAGATTATGGAGATCCTTCATGTGCGTAGCCTGCTGGAATGTGAGGCGGCACGCAAAGCCGCGTCTTCGGGCAAATCCACTGCCGAACTGAATGACATTCGTGATAAAATGCAAGGGTTTATAGACGGTCCCCGCCCCACAGCGGCAGAGCATTCGGCTCTGGATATGCGGCTGCATTTCATCCTTGCAGAGATGGCAGGCTCCAATCTTTTGCTCGAGCTGATCGAAAGCCTTAAAGTTAAAACCGGTATGTATGATCAAGGTTCGATCCCCGACCGTCTGGTACCGGGGTGCAAGGAGCATATCGCTTTGATCGACGCGGTCATCGCCGGGGAGCCCGACGCCGCCAGCGCTGCGATGAAGCTGCATCTCAGCAATGTTCGAGAATCGATCATTTCGCACATTTATCATCCATTCTAATCCCCCGTGCGGTAGGGTCGGCGCAAAGGTGGTTGACTCAGCATTCCGAGTGTATACCGTATGGATACCAATTAGGAACGCAGTGGGGATTCCATGCAGGCGCAACGACCCGAGGGCGGTATCGTTCTCGCGATCACCTTTCAGTATTACCGCGATTTGCCGACAGCGATGCGCTTCTACGAGGACGTGCTGGGCCTGACGCTCGCCATTGATCAGGGGTGGTCCAAGATCTACCGGATCGACGGCCAGGCCCATGTCGGCCTCGTGGATGAGACCCGCGGCATGCAGAAATGGCAGGAGAAGAAGACCGTTCAGCTTTGCCTGCGCGTGCCGGATGTCGACGCTTGGTATGCTTGGGCCGAGGCCAACAAGATCGCCGGGCTGACCAAGATGTTCGACAGTGATGAGCTGGGCATCCGCGCCTTCGCTATGAACGATCCCGAGGGCTATCAGATCGAGGTGCAGACTGCCCGCCCGGGCCACTGACGCCGATCATCCGTCGCCATAATGAATGAGGGCCCGCCAAGTGACCCCGTCACCCATCAACAGTGGAGAAGCTACCCATGAAATATCTCAGTGAAACCGCGCTGCGTGCCAGTGCCCTCGGTCTGGCCTTGATGGCCACGACGGCGGGCGCGGCATTGGCCGAGAAATCGGTCACTATTGGCCTTACCGCGGACCCAAGCCACCTCTACCCGCTGGCGGGCGAGGAATTGTCGTCCAACATCATGTACTACCACCTCTACGATCCGCTGGTGAAGCGCAGTGCCGATCTGTCCTTCGGCCCCGGCCTCGCGGAAAGCTGGGAGAATGTCGACGACACCACATGGCGCTTCAAGTTGCGCGAAGGTGTAAAATTCCACAACGGAAACGACTTCACTGCCGAGGACGTCGTTTACACGATTGAAAAAACGCGCGAGTCGATCCGCCCGGACCTCGTGGCGAATGTTGCCTCGATCACTGCCGTTGATGACCACACGGTCGAGATCAAGACGCCCAAACCCTATGCAGTGCTGCCCAATGATCTGGCCGAATTGCTGATCCTCGACAGTGAATACACCGAAGCCACCGGCGACGAAAAGATGGACCTCGAGCCGATGGGCACCGGTCCTTACAAGCTGGAAAGCTGGATCAAGGAAGAGAAACTGACCCTTTCGGCCAATGACGACTACTGGGCCGGCGAGCCCAAGATCGACACTGTCACCTTCCGCCCGATCACCAATCCCGCGACACGCACTGCGGCACTGCTGACCGGGGAGGTGGATGTGATCCAGGACCTCGCGGTGCGTGACGTGGACCGGGTAAAACGCGAAGAGGGTTTTGAGGTCGTCACCCGCCCGAGCCTGCTGAACGTCGTGCTGGCGATGGACACTCGCGAGAAATCCCCGACCATCGAGGGCGACAACCCGATGACCGACCGCCGCGTGCGCGAGGCCATCGCGCGGGCGATCGACACCGATGCGATCAACAAGATCGTCATGAACGGTCTGGCCACGCCGAGCGACCAGTATGTCCCCGAAAGCCACATCGGCTATGCCGACGGCATGAGCTTCCGCGAGATGTACCCGGTGGACATCGAGAAGGCGAAAGAGCTGATGGCCGAGGCGGGCTATCCGGACGGCTTCACCATGACGCTCGACGCCACCAACAACCGCTACGTCAACGACGCGCAGATCGCGCAGGCGCTGGCCTCGATGCTGGCCAAGATTAACATCGACCTGCAGCTGAACATCATGCCCAAGTCGAACTTCTGGGGCTACATCCGCGTGCCCACGGAGAACTCCAGCTTCATCATGTCGGGCTGGGATGTGCCGGCGGGCGATGCGGGCTCCATGTATGGCGCGCTGTTCTACACCCGCGACAAAAAGGAAGGCTACGGGCAGGTCAACCGCGGTTCCTACTCCAACCCCGAGCTCGATGCGCTGGTCGACAAGGCCGACGCCACCCCCAGCATCGAGGAGCGTGACCAGTACCTGCAGGAAGCCTCCAAGCTCTTGTTGAACGACATCCCGATGATCCCCGTGCATTACGAGCAGGATATCTACGCCAAGCGTGACGGCGTGACGCTCGAGCCGCGCGTGGACAAGTTCATCTGGGCCTATGACATAGATGTGGCCGAGTAAGCCGCAGCCTCCGACCCCGGCGGCCTGCGCTGCCGGGGTCTTTCTTCTCCTTGCCGAAAGACTGTAGCCGCCGATGTTCGGATATCTGCTCAAACGTCTGATCCAGATGACGCTTGTCCTCTGGATCGTCTCCGTGATCGTCTTCTTGATGATGAGTTTCACCGGCGATCCGGTGTTCATGGTCGTGCCGATCGACGCCACCGATGCCGAGATCGCGCAGGCGCGCCGCATCCTCGGGCTCGACCAGTCGCTGCTGGTGCAATACGGGCGCTTCATCACGAGCCTCGTGCAGGGCGATTTCGGCAATTCCTACGTTTTCCGCCAGCCCGCGATGACGTTGATCTTGGAGCGTCTGCCCGCCACCGTCGAGATGGTGTTGGTCGCCATGGCGCTGGCGCTCGCGGTGGCCATCCCGCTTGGCGTCTACGCCGGGGCCAATCCCAACAGCCGCATCAGCCGCACGATCATGGCAGGCTCCCTTCTGGGCATCTCGTTGCCCGGTTTTTGGGTCGGCATGGTGCTGATCTTCCTCTTCGCTGTGCATTGGGGGATCTTCCCCTCTTCGGGCCGGGGCGACACGGCCGAGCTTTTCGGGCTGCGCATTAGCCTGCTGACCGCCGACGGCTGGCATCACATCATTCTCCCGGCGGTGACGCTCTCGCTCGCCACCATGGCAATCCTTTTGCGTATGACCCGTGCGGGGATGATGGAAGTGGGGCGGCAGGACTTTATGAAGTTCGCCCGCGCTAAGGGTGCGACGCGCCGCGACGTGCTCTACAAACACGGGCTGAAAAACGCGCTCATTCCGGTCATCACCATCTTCGGCCTGCAACTGGGCGATCTCATCGCCTTCGCCACGATCACCGAGACGATCTTTTCATGGCCCGGCATGGGTAAGCTCTTGATCGACAGTATCTACCGCGCCGACCGCCCGGTGATCGTCGTCTACCTGATGCTGGTGGCGTTGATCTTTGTAGTGATCAATTTCCTCGTCGACATCGTCTACACACTGATCGACCCGCGCATCACGTTGAAATGAGGGCGGTGACATGACGGCATTCTTCCAATCCGAGTTTTTCTACAACTACCGCCGCAGTTCCTCGGCGATGATCGGCAGCGCGCTGATGGCCTTTTTTGCCCTCGCGGTACTGCTTGGCCCCTTCCTCGTGGCGCAGGACCCCTACGACATCGCGGCGCTGAACCTGATGGATAGCTACAAGCCGCCCTTCTGGCTCGAAGGAGGCGATCCGCAGTTCTGGCTCGGCACCGACGGACAGGGGCGCGACGTCTGGGCGTCGATCCTTTACGGCGCGCGGATCTCGCTCTTCATCGGGCTGGTGGCGATGGCGGCCTCCTGTTTCATCGGCACGCTTCTGGGGCTGATCGCAGGGTTCTACGGCGGCATCGTCGACAGCGTCATCATGCGCATCGCCGACATCCAACTGTCCTTCCCCTCGATCCTGATCGCGCTGTTTCTGATGTCCGCCGTGGGCACCGGGATCGACAAGGTGCTGATCGCGCTGACGGCCGTCGGCTGGGTTGTCTATGCCCGCACCGTGCGCGGCTCGACCCTGTCGGAGATCGAGAAGGAATACGTGCAGGCGGCCAAAGTCGCGGGGCTGCCAAACCACAAGATCATCCGCAAACATGTGCTGCCCAACGTGCTGACACCGCTCATCGTCATCGCCACCATTCAGGTCGGCACCTTCGTGCTGATCGAGGCGTCGCTGTCCTTCCTCGGTGTCGGCGTGCCGATCACCCAGCCGTCGCTGGGGCTGCTGATCAAGAACGGTTTCGACGTGCTGTTCTCCGGCCTGTGGTGGACCAGCGTCTTTCCCGGCGTGGCAATCATGATGCTGGTCTTCGGCATCAACCTCTTTGGCGATTTCCTGCGTGACGAACTGAACCCGAGGCTGAAATGATGCGCGACACGGTACAGCAAAAACTGCTCGAAGTGCGCGACCTGCGCACCCATTTCCACACTTTCGCGGGCACGGTGAAAGCCGTGAACGGCGTCAGCTTCGATATCTCGGCGGGCGAGGTCATGGGCCTCGTGGGCGAAAGCGGCGGCGGCAAATCGGTCGTCGGCTTCTCGATCCTCGGGCTGATCGACAGCCCCGGCAAGATCGAGGGCGGGGAGAACCTGCTCGACGGCGAAGACCTCGTGAAGGCCGGGGAGACGCGGCTTCGCGAGATCCGGGGGCGTGACATTTCGATGGTGTTCCAAGACCCGATGACCTCGCTCAACCCGCTGCACACGGTGGGCCGGCAGATGGACGAGGTCCTGCGCCTGCACAGCGATTTGGACGCCGAGGCGCGTCACGCGGCCTGCGTGGATATGCTGGAGAGCGTCGGCATCAGCCGCGCGGCGGAGCGGCTCAAGGCCTATCCGCACCAGTTCTCGGGCGGGATGCGCCAGCGCGTGGTGATCGCCATCGCACTTCTGGCGCGCCCGCGCCTGATCATCGCGGATGAGCCGACGACGGCGCTCGACGTGACAATCCAGAGCCAGATCTTGAAACTGATGCGCCGCCAGATCGCCGAGAAGGGTGCCTCGATGATCCTCGTCACCCACGACCTCGCAGTGGTTTCCGAGATGGCCGACCATATCACCGTGCTCTATTGCGGCAACGTGGTGGAGCGTGGCCGCACGCGCGAGTTGATCGAGGCGCCGGCGCATCCCTACACGCGCGGGCTGATCGACAGCATCCCTGACCTCGGCAACCGGCACGAACGGCTCAAACAGATCCCCGGCACCGTGCCGGATATTCGCAACCTGCCCCAGGGCTGCAACTTCCGCGACCGCTGCCCGCGCGCGCAGGCCCTTTGTGCGGAGATCGAACCCGATCTAATGCCGCAGCGCGGCTCGCTATCGGCGGCCTGTCACTTTCCTCTCAGCCCCGGAGATACCGCATGACCGACGCCCCTGCACCGATGCTCGACGTGCGCGACCTTGAGATGCATTTCTCCTTAGGCGGTTCTGTCCTCGACCGACTGCGTTTTGGCAAGAAGGGCCCTCGGATCGACAAGCCTGTGGTCCGCGCGGTCAACGGGGTGAACTTCAGCATTGAACGCGGCGAGATCATGGCGCTGGTGGGCGAAAGTGGCTGCGGCAAGTCCACCGTCGCCAAGACCATCGCGCGCATCTACAAACCCACGGGCGGCGAATTGCGCATTGATGGTGAGGACGTGGCCGAGCATGACTTCGCGCAGATGTTGCCCGTCCGCGCCAAGATGCAGATGATTTTTCAAGACCCCTACGCCTCGCTCAACCCGCGCCAGAAAGTGCGCGACATCGTGGCGGAGCCGCTGCTGCAGCAGACCAAGACCGCCGCCGAACGGCGCGAGGTGCCAAAAAAGATCGAGGCGCTTCTGGCGAAGGTCGGCCTCAATGCCGAACACGCCGGGCGCTATCCGCACCAGTTCTCCGGCGGCCAGCGTCAGCGCATCGGCATCGCCCGGGCGCTTTCGGTCACCCCGGGGCTGATCGTCGCGGATGAGCCAGTCTCGGCGCTGGATGTGTCGATCCAAGCGCAGATCCTCAACCTGATGAAAGACCTGCGCGACGAGTTCGGTCTCGCCTATCTTTTCATCAGCCACGATCTCTCGGTCGTGCATCACATCGCCGACAAGATCGGCGTGATGTACCTCGGTTTCATGGTCGAGAACGCCCCGCGCGACGTGCTGTTCTCGCGCCCGCGCCATCCCTACACGCGCGCGCTTCTATCGGCTGCGCCCAGCATCAAGGCCAAGCGCGACACGCAGGAGATCGAGCTCAAGGGCGAGGTGCCCTCGGCGCTCTCGCTGCCCTCGGGCTGCTGTTTCCGCACCCGCTGCCCCTTCGCTTGGGACCGCTGCGCCGCCGAACGGCCCGCCCTGCGAGACGTGGGCGACGGCCAAAGCGTCGCCTGCCACCTGATCGACGAGCCGGAAAGGGATGTCGCATGACTCTGATCGCACAGGCCCGGCTGGGCCTTCACGACCCGCATGACTGCACCGACGCCAGTGACGAGCTAACGGTGCTGCACGCCATCTACGACACGCTGGCGAAACGAAACGGGCAGGGGTTCGTCCCCGCACTGGCGCAGAACTGGGAGGTGTCGGAGGACGCGCGCGTCTGGACCTTCACGCTTCAGCCAGACGTGACTTTTCACGACGGCACCCCCTGCGACGCGAAGGCGGTGGCCGCCTCGCTCAATCGCATGGCGCGGGAGGACAAGGGCTATACCCTGGGCGCGCCGGCAGTCTGGCGGCAGTTTCTGGGCGGAGCCAAGCTAGAGGTTCTGGCACCGACGCGACTGCGCGTTACCCTGACCGCGCCAATGGCGGATTTGCTCGACGTGCTGGAGCAGGGCTTCATCATCGCACCTTCGGCTTTCGGGGCGCTTGATGCGGGGGATTACAGTGTTCAGATTGGGAGCGGGCCTTACCGGATTACAGAGATCACGCCAGAGCGCATCAGTGCCGAACGGGTGGCGGGGCATTTCTCCGGGACCCCCGCCAACGAGACGGTCACATGGCTGCTGGAACCCGACACCGACAAGCGTCAGGCGATGCTGGCGGAGGGCAGGGTACAGGTCGCGAACGGTCTTGACTTCGCGGCCTCGCGCAGCCTCGGCGCGATGCGGCACGAGTTCCTTTCGCCCGTCGCGATTATCTATCTGCTGAATGCCGCGCGCGGTCCGCTGGCCGATGCCCGTATCCGCCGGGCGCTGAGCCTTGCGGTCGACCGCGAGGCCATCGTCGAGACCGTGATGCAGGGCGCTGCCCGCCCGCTGCGCGGCTTTGTCAGTCCGAACCATTTCGGGGCCGGCACGGGGCAGGGCGCGCAGATGGACCGCGACACCGCCCGCTCCCTGCTGGCCGAAGCCGGGCACGGCGACGGTCTGACGCTCGACGTCGATTGCCCGACCCGCCTGCCGGACGAGGCCGAGCGGCTGACCGCCGCGCTTGGCGAGCAGCTCAAGGAAGTGGGGATCACGCTCAACGTGCACATCCATCCCGAGCGCGAAGATTATGCGCACATGGTACGCCGCAAGGAAATCCGCGACCTCTGCGTCTTCGATTCAAGCCCGATGAGCACCTACCGCGTGCTGTACGAGAAGATCGACAGCCGCGTGGCCGGCTCCTGGTGGCAGGGCTATGCCAACTCCAAGATCGAGGCGCTGATCGACAAGGGCCGTGTGATGCCCGACCGCGATGCGCGTGCGCGGGTCTGGCAGAAAGCTTACGCGCTGCTGCAGGAAGACCCGGCGTGGCTTACGCTCTACAACCCGCTGCGGGTGATCGGCATCGCGGGGGAGCATCCCGATTTCACCATGCCCGCCGACGGGGTGATCGACGTGACCGCATTGCCGCACCTGCCGGAGGTGGCCCATGCAGGCTGACAGGCTCCTCACTGGCGGCACCGTCATCACAATGGACCCCGCCCGGCGGGTGATCGAGAAGGGCGCCGTGGCTGTCCAAGATGGCAAGATCATAGCCATCGGCCGCGCCGCGGAGATGACCGAACAGCTCGAAGCCACGGAGGTGATTGACTGCACCGGCCATGTCATCTTTCCGGGGCTCGTGGATGTGCATGCCCACGCCGGCCATGGTCTGATCAAGACCATGGGCATGCACGCAGGCGATCGTTGGGAGGCCATCTGCGGCGAGGTCTATACACAGGTCTCCCCCCCCGATTTCTGGCGCGCGGAAGCGCGGCTTGCCGCCCTCGAGCGGCTGCGTTTCGGCGTGACCACCGGCGTGTCGCTTTTGGGCGGCGGCGACACGATCATGCGCAGCGACGATCCGGCCTATGCCGCGGCGCATTGCGAAGGCGTGCTGGAGGTCGGCACCCGCAGCGTCGTGGCCATCGGCCCCACCCGCGCACCACACCCGCTGACTTACGCCGATTGGGAGACCGGCGAGCGGCGCCCCTATCAGGTGAGCTTCGAGCAGCAGTTCGACACCGCGAAAGCCGTGGCCGAAGACTGGCACGACACCCACGCGGGCCGGACCAACATCGCCATGCTCTACCCCGTCCTGCGCGACGAACACGAACGCGACATGGCCCCGGAAGATTACGCCACCGCCTGCGCGCAGACCCAAGCGGTGCAGGCCCATGCCCGCGACAAGGGGCTAGTCTTCACCCAGGACGGCCACTGGCGCGGCTCGATCCGGCGGGCCAAGGAACTGGGGACATTGGGGCCGAACGCGCTGCTGTCGCATTGCATCGACCTGCATGACGACGAGATGATCGCGGTGGCCGAAACCGGCACTAAGATCGCACATAACCCCTCGGCCAATGCCTCGATCTCGGGTCGTTGCCCGGCGGTTGAGATGATGGAAATGGGTGTCTGCGTCGGCCTCGGGTCGGACGCCACCGCGCCGGACCGCTCGGGCGACATGTTCCGGCACATGCAGCAAGCGATGCATTACCATCGCCGCCATTTCCGTGACGCCGACGTGCTGCCGATCGGCAAGGTTCTGGCGATGTGCACCATCGACGGCGCGCGCGCGCTCGGGATGGAAGACTGCATCGGCTCGCTCGAGGTCGGCAAACAGGCCGACATCGTGACCATGGACCTCGCCCGCCCGCATCTGCAGCCCGGCAACATGGCGGTGCACCGGCTGGTCTGCTTTGCCAACGGCAACGACGTGAGCAACGTTATGGTGGGCGGCGAGATGGTGCTGCGCGACGCCCGTGCGACACGGCTCGACGAGAGCGCGGCGCTGCGCGAAGCGGCCACGCAGGCCGAGCTGATGATCGACCGTCTCGGCGGCGCGACGGACCTCGAATTGCCCGCGGATTTCTGGGGCAGCACCCCCCACGGAACGGAAGGCCAGTCATGACCATTTACATCGTCAATCCCAACAGCAGCCAGCATGTCACCGACGGCATCGACCGCGCAGTCGACCCGATGCGCGCGGCCTCCCCGGTGCCGATCGTAGCACAGACGCTGGCCGAAGGCCCCCCGGGGATCGAAACGCAGGCCCATGTCGACGGTGTCGTCGGCTCGATGCTGGCGCATTGCGCGGCGCTCGAGGATCAGGCCAGCGCCTTTGTCGTCGCCTGTTTCTCGGACCCCGGGCTGGCCGCCCTGCGCGAACAATCGGCGCGGCCTGTCTTGGGCATCGCGGAGGCGGCGGTGCTAACCGCGATGACGCTGGGCCAGCGTTTCGGCATCATCTCGATCCTGCGCCGCTCGATCCCGCGGCACATGCGCTACCTCGGCGCCATGGGGGTGATGGATCGGCTCGCGGGCGACGAACCGCTGGAGCTCGGCGTGCTGGAACTGGACGACGAGACCCGCACTTTCGAGCGGCTGAAGACCGTCGGCACCTCGCTGCGCGATGGCGCGGGGGCGGATGTGCTGATCCTCGGCTGCGCCGGGATGACCGCCTTTCGCGGTGAGCTTGAAACAACCCTCGGCGTGCCCGTCATCGAGCCCTGTCAGGCGGCCACCGCCATGGCGATCGGCCGGGTCGCGTTGCAACAGACAAGATAGGAGAGAACATGTCCGCACTCACAGCAGAGGCGAAAGGCGTCTTTGTCATCGCCGTGACCCCCTTTCACCCCGATGGCCGCATCGACATGGAAAGCTGCGACCGCATGGTCGACTTCTATCTCGAGGTGGGGGCCACGGGCCTGACGGTCTTGGGCATGATGGGCGAGGCCCCGAAACTCACGGTCGAGGAATCGCAGGAGGTCGTCGCCCGCATCCTGAAACGCGTCGATGGCCGGGTGCCGGTGGTCGTGGGCGTATCCGCCCCCGGCTTCGCACAGATCGACACGCTCACCCGCGCGGTGATGGAGTTGGGCGCCGCCGGTGTCATGGTGGCCCCGCCCGGGAGCCTGCGTACCGACGACCAGATCGTGAATTATTACCGGCAGGTGGCCGAGGTGTTGGGCGATGTGCCCTTCGTGCTGCAGGATTTCCCGCTGGTCACCGGCGTGCAGATCGCGCCCAAGGCGATCGCGCGGATCGTCAACGAACTGCCCACCTGCGTCTGCCTGAAACACGAAGATTGGCCTGGGCTTGAGAAGATCTCTGCCCTGCGTGCCGAGGGCATGTTGGAGCGGCCCCTATCGATTCTCTGCGGCAACGGCGGCCTGTTCCTGCCCGAGGAGATGGGCCGCGGTGCCGATGGGGCCATGACCGGCTTCGCCTATCCGGAGATGATGGTGCAGGTGGTCAACCTGTGCAGCCGCGGCGAGCTGACCCGCGCGCAGGACATCTTCGACGCCTACCTGCCGCTGGCGCGCTTCGAGCAGCAGCCTGGGCTGGGTCTGGCGATCCGCAAATACACGCTCGCGAAACGCGGGATCATCGCCCATGACGCGCAGCGCCGCCCCGGTGCCGCGCTGAGCGAAGCCGCCCGCGCCGAGGTCGACCGGCTGATCGCGCGACAGGAAAAACGACTGAAGGAACTGAACTGATGGATCTCGAACTGAACGGCAAACGCGCGCTTGTACTGGGGGCCAGCCAGGGTCTCGGCATGGCGATTGCCAAGTCTTTGGCGGCCGAGGGCGCGACCGTCTTTGCCGCGGCGCGCAGCCGCGACAAGATCGCCGACTGGGCGAAAGGCATGGAGAACGTCCACCCCGTGCAATGCGACCTATCGGACCTCGCCCAAGTCGACGCGCTGGCCGATCAGTTGCTCTCGGACGGCGGTGCGGACATCATCGTCAACAACGGCGGCGGCCCGCCCCCGGGCACGGCTCAGGCGGCCGAGCGCGGCCAGTGGCTTGCGCATTTCGAGGCGATGGCGGCAAACCTCTTTCACCTTAACACGCGGCTCTTGCCCGAGATGAAGGCACGCGGCTGGGGCCGGATCATCTCGATCACCTCTTCGGGCGTGGAGCAGCCGATTCCGAACCTCGCGCTCAGCAACGGCATCCGCTCGGCGGTGGTGGGCTGGTCGAAGACGCTAGCAAACGAAGTCGCGGGCGACGGCATCACCGTCAACGTGGTCATGCCCGGGCGCATCCACACGCAGCGGGTGGACGAGCTCGACGCCGCCGCGGCAAAGCGCACCGACAGCGACGTGGCCGAGGTGGCCGCCAAGTCCCGCGCCACGATCCCGGCGGGCCGCTACGGCAAGCCCGAGGAATTCGCGGACGTGGTCACCTTCCTCGCCTCGGCGCGGGCAGGCTACGTCACCGGGTCGCGCATCCGCATCGACGGCGGGTCGATAAAAGGGGTTTGATCGGGACCTGTCTAGCGCGCAGCGGTACGCCATCGCGCTAGACAGGCCGCCGTCAGTATCTCACTACTTGCGCGCGTAAACGTCCTCGTAGCGAATGATGTCATCCTCACCCAGGTAGGACCCGGTCTGTACTTCAATCAGAACCATCGGGACCCGGCCGGGGTTCTCCATCCGGTGGACTGCGCCAAGCGGGATATAGACCGATTGGTTCTCGGTTACCAATTGGACATCGTCATCAACGGTTACCTTTGCCGTGCCTTCCACGACGATCCAGTGCTCCGAGCGGTGATGGTGGCTCTGCAAAGACAGCGCAGCGCCGGGATGGACCACGATGCGCTTTACTTGAAAACGGCCTCCGATGATCAGGCTCTCGTACCAACCCCAAGGCCGGAAATCGCGTGGCAACTGCACCGCTTGGCTGGCACCCTTAGCCTTCAGTGCCGCGACCGCTTCTTTGACCCGTTGCGCTTGGGCTTTCGGCGCCACCAGAACGGCATCGGACATGGCAATGACCAGCATATCGTCAAGACCGATGCCCACGACTTCCTGCCCCGGTGTTTCAGAACGCAAGAGCGAGTTGGAACAGTCAATCGCCGTGGCATGATCCGAGGTGGCATTCCCCGCCATGTCCTGCGGGCTTTCCATCCAAACGCCGTCCCACCCCCCGAGATCGGACCATTCATGGCGGTAGGGCATGACCGCTAGGTTATCGGCATTTTCCATGATCGCATAGTCGATCGAAATGTCTTCTGCTTCGCTCCAAGCCTCAGGGGCCAATCGAGTGAAGCCAATGTCGGTATCCGCGTCTTTCAAGGCGGCCTCTACGGCGGCGAGCAGCTCGGGGGCATGCGCCCGGTATGCCGCGATCAGCGTTTCTGCGGTAAAGAGGAAAATGCCAGCGTTCCAGAGGAAATTGCCCGCCGCCACCATGTCAGCGGCGCGTGCCGCCTCGGGCTTTTCGACGAAACGCGCCAGTGCTTGGGGACTGTCGGCTTGGGCATCACCGTCTGTGGCAAGTTCCAGATAGCCATAGCCGGTTTCGGGCCGGGTAGGGGTGATGCCGAAGGTAACCAAATCGCCCTCCTGCGCCCGGGGGACAGCCGCCTGGACAGTTTCACGAAAAGCGTCGGCCTGCGGGATCAGGTGGTCAGACGGGGCCACCAGCATCAATGCCTTGGGGTCTTCCTGCGCCATCCAAAACGCCGCGGCAAGGATCGCCGGGGCCGTATTGCGCCCCTCGGGTTCGATCAGAATGCCTTGCGGGGCCAGTTCTACAGCGGCCAACTGCTCTGTTACGATAAAACGAAAGGGATCACCTGTCAGAACGACCGGAGCAGCGAAACCTTCACCGGAAAGCCGCTTAGCAGAGACCTGAAACAAGCTTTGCTCTCCCATGATGCGGGCGAACTGCTTGGGGTAGGATTTGCGGGACAATGGCCAAAGACGTGTACCGGAGCCGCCACAAAGCAGGATGGGGTGAATTGTCATAATAAATCCTGTTGTTACAAAAGCTTCGGCATCCATGAGAACTAACTTTCAGGAGATGGTTACACCGAAAAGTCTACCTTGGGTACCGTAGAATGCATTCTGTGGCCGATGGCCATCCGTCATGTTGACCGAAGCGGACCATCGAAGAAACGCACCTGCATATCAACCATAGCGAGTAATTTGGGAGGGCGATCTTACTTCAACGTTGCGAGATAGCTGCCATAGTCATTCTTGGTGAACATCTCGGCGCGCTCTGCGAGGGCCTCTTCGCTGATCCAACCATTTTTAAAGGCGATCTCTTCGAGGCAACCGGTTTGCAAACCCTGCCGTTCGGTCAACGTGCGGACAAAATTTCCCGCATCCAACAGACTGCCATGGGTGCCGGTATCCAGCCAAGCATAGCCGCGCCCCATGCGTTCAACCTGCAATTTGCCCGCTTGTAGATACATCTCAAGCAGTGAGGTGATCTCCAATTCACCCCGCACGGATGGCTGAACCTCTGCTGCATGTTTCGGCGCATCTCCGTCAAGAAAATAGAGACCCGTCACAGCGTAGTTCGAGGGCGGCACATCGGGCTTTTCGATGATCTCTCGGGCTTTGCCATCCGCATCAAAGGCGACGACCCCGTAACGTTTTGGGTCAGAGACATGATAGCCAAACACCGTCCCCCCTTCGATGCGCGCATCTGCGGCGGCCAGCATGTCAGGCAGCCCGTGGCCGAAAAAGATGTTGTCGCCGAGCACCATGGCCGATGGCGCACCGGCAAGAAAGCCTTCGGCCAACAGATAGGCTTGGGCCAGACCATCGGGATTTTCCTGCACGATGTAGGTCAGGTTGATCCCCCATTGGCTGCCGTCGCCCAATGTCCGGATGAATTGCTCTTGATCCTGCGGCGTAGTGATCATGGCGATGTCACGGATGCCACCGAGCATGAGAACCGAGAGCGGGTAGTAGATCATCGGCTTGTCGTAGATCGGCAGCAGTTGCTTCGAAATTCCCATGGTGATGGGGTAGAGCCGCGTGCCAGAGCCTCCAGCGAGAATGATGCCTTTGCGTTTGCTCATGATCGGGCTCCAAGGTCTTTGAGTATATCTGTGAGTGTCTCACGCCAGTCGGGGCGCGGGATGTCGAAAACGGTCTCAGTGGCGCGACAATCCAGACGGGAATTCAGCGGTCTTTGGGCCGGGGTCGGATACTCGGAAGAGGGGATGTCCGTTACCGTGCAATCAAGCTGTGACCGCGCGAAAATTTCACGGGCGAAATCGGCCCAGTTGACATCCGGCGCGCCGGAGAAATGATATGTGCCGCTTTTAGCCGGATCGTCTATCAACTGCCGCGCAATGGCATGACAAGCCGCCGCGATCTCGGCAGCGCCGGTGGGGCCGCCGATTTGGTCGGCGACAATGTTGAGCGCGTCACGCTCTGCCCCGAGCCGCAGCATGGTTTTGACGAAGTTCGACCCATGGGCAGAAACCACCCAAGAGGTGCGCAGGATGGCATGGGTGCCGCGCGCCGTTCTTACCGCCTGTTCTCCGGCCAGTTTGCTGCGGCCATATGCGCCAAGAGGGGCGGTTCGATCATTCGGCTGCCATGGCACGTCGCCGCCGCCGTCGAAGACGTAATCGGTCGAAATCTGGACGAAGGGGATGGCCAGTGCCGCACAGGCACGGGCCATGGCACCGGGGGCCGCACCGTTGATCGTGGTGGCGCGCGGCTCTTCCTCTTCCGCCTTGTCGACAGCCGTATAGGCCGCCGCATTGATTACCGCCTCGGGACGCTTTCTGTGGATCAGGGCGGCGCAGGCCTCTGAGTTTTCGAGATCGGCGGCGTCACGGCCGTAACATTCCGTTCCCTCCAAGGCGGCGAGTTCGCGCGCGACCTGACCGGTTCTACCGAAGACAAGAATGGTCATGCGTTCACCATTTGGTCCCAAGTCGTTGACCGACGCCATCGCGGTGCTGCAGCGCCCGCCACCAGTCTTCGTTATCGAGATACCATTGTACGGTCCGCTCCAGCCCCTCTTCGACCGTTACCGACGGGCGCCAGCCCAGTTCACCGCGGATACGGCTTGGATCGATGGCATAGCGCAGATCGTGGCCAGCGCGGTCCTGCACAAAGGTGATCTGATCGGCGTAGGGCGTTTCCTTGGGGCGCTTTTGATCGAGAATGCTGCATATGGTCTTCACAAGGTCGATGTTGTGCGCCTCGTTCTCGCCGCCGATGTTGTAGCTACGCCCCAAGGCGCCTTTTTCCAGCACCAGCAGCAGCGCGTCGGCATGGTCTTCTACATAGAGCCAGTCACGCACGTTGAGCCCCTCGCCATAGACTGGGATCGGCTTGCCCGCCAAAGCGTTCAGGATCACCACCGGCACCAGTTTTTCAGGAAAGTGGAAGGGCCCGTAATTGTTGGAGCAATTCGTCAACACGACCGGCAGACCATAGGTCTCATACCATGCGCGGACCAAATGGTCGCTGGATGCTTTGGAGGCGGAGTAGGGTGAGCGCGGGTCATAGGGCGTGTCTTCGGTGAACATGCCCTCTGGCCCGAGGGAGCCATAGACCTCATCCGTCGAGATGTGGTGAAAGCGGAACCCTTCCGGTTTGCCCTGCGCCACCCAATAGCTGCGCGCGGCTTCGAGCATGTTGTAGGTGCCGGTAATGTTCGTCTCAATGAAATCCCCGGGCCCGTCGATTGAGCGGTCCACATGGCTTTCTGCGGCCAGATGCATCACTGCGTCTGGCTGGTGTGTCGCGAGAATACGATCCAGCGCCGCACGGCAGCGAATGTCGGCATGCTCAAAGGAGTAGAGCGGATCATCCGTCACGCTGGCGAGATTTTTGAGACAACCCGCATAGGTCAGCACATCCAAGTTGACGACCTCATGCCCCCGCGCCACGGCCAGCCGCACCACTGCTGAGCCGATAAAGCCCGCGCCGCCCGTCACCAGAATCTTCATGTCGTTTCCCCATAGGTAAATGGGCTGTCGAAAGCCGCCCAATGCGCGGCCTTGGCGTCTTTGTCAGAGAGGATTGCCTCCCCGGCTATGCCCCAATCGATGCCAATATCAGGGTCGTCAAAACGCACAGCCCCATCGCATTCAGGCGCATAGTAATCGGTGCATTTATAAATGATCTCTGTGTCAGGCGCGCGCGTCGCAAAGCCATGCAAAAAGCCCTTGGGGATCAGCAGTTGCAATCCATTTTCAGCGGTCAAGTCATAGCCGACCCATTGGCCATAAGTCGGGCTGCCCTTGCGGATATCCACCGCCACATCGAACAGCGCGCCTCGTCCACAGCGCACCAGCTTGTCCTGGTCATGGGGCGGGGCCTGAAAATGCAATCCGCGTACGGTTCCCGTGGCGGCAGAGAGCGAGTGATTATCCTGCACGAAATCTAAGGCGACTCCATGTTCCGCCAGTGTCTTGCGGCTCCAGCTTTCTGAAAAGAACCCTCGCTCATCGTCGAACCTCATGGGTTTTATCAACAGGACTCCTGGCACGGCGGTTTGGGTAACTTCCACCATTGCGTTCTCCTTAACGATTTCTCGTCTTCTCTAGCTAACACCAGAGTTGTTAGATGACATAATTATAATCGTCGCCAAGTAGCATCTGTTAATGCAACAGTTCTTAGTTAGCCCCTCAACGCAGGAAGACCCACGCCCGTAGCGTAGAATCCGTCGTCGGATGCGACGATCTGCCCGGTCACATAGCTCGCCCGTTCGCTCGCAAGAAAATATATGACATCCGCGATTTCACGCACAGAGCCGTAGCGGTTGAGGGGGATCGCGTCATGATAGGCCGCGCGTATCTCCGGCGAGTGGACGGCCAGCGCGAGTTTCGTGTCCACCGGTCCAGGGCAGACGCAATTCGCGCGGATCCCGACTTCGCCAAGCTCCGCCGCCTGCTGTTTGGTCAGATGGATCACTGCCGCTTTGGAAGTCCCATAGGCGAAACGCAACGTTGAGGCCCGCAACCCGGAGATCGAGGCGATGTTCACGATGGCCCCACCCCGGGCGGAGAGGAGCGCGAGACAGGCTTGGGACATCAGAAACACGCCGTCGAGGTTGGTCTCCATCACGCGCCGCCAGCGGGCAAAATCAGTCTCGGCCAAAGGGCCGAAATCGGCGACGCCTGCGTTATTGACCAGAATATCGAGGCGCCGGAAGGTTTGCTCCACCTTTGCAACGGCTTGCGCGACTTGCTGGGGGATCGAAACATCACAAGTGATGGCGAGCACGCCGGGGAGGGTGGCCGCGGCTTCCGCCAGTTCTTCCGCATCGCGGTCGAGCATTACGACGCGGCGGCCTTCGGCGTGGAAAAGCGCGGCAGTGGCAAGGCCGATACCGCAGGCGGCACCGGTGATCAGGGCAACGGTATCGTTCATTTCAGCACCTCGGGCAGGAAGAGGGAGATGGCAGGCGCCGCCGCAACGATGGCAAGGCCGATGACGCTGATCGCGAGGAATGGCAAAGCGGCGCGGGCGATATGCTCCAAGGGTTGACGTGTGATGTTCGCGGCGACGTAGAGGTTGATCCCGACGGGCGGGGTGATGAGGCCGATGGCGAGATTCACCATCACCAGCACGCCGAACCAGACCGGATCCCAGCCAAGTTCGCGCACAACGGGCAGGAAGATCGGCAGAGAGATGAACATCACGGTGACCGGGTCCATGAACATGCCCGCGATTAGGAGGATCAGCATGATCACCATCAAGATCACCCCGCCATTGTCCGAAAGGCCGAGCAATTGGCTAGAGTATTGGCCAACGAGGTCTTCGACCGTCACGACCCAACCGAACAGGCTGGCATAGGCGACAACCAACATGACGACGGCCGAAGAGGAAGCGGCCTCGGTCAGAGCGTCGTAAAGGGCGCGGATAGAGAGCGTGCGATAGGCAAAGGCGCCTACGGCGATGGCATAGACGGTGGCCACGAGGGCGGCTTCGGTCGGGGTGAAGATGCCGGAGTAGATGCCGCCGAGGATGACGACCGGGGTCATCAGGCCCCAGAAGGACTCGCGGAAGCTCTGCTCAAGATCGCGCCAATAGCCTTTGCTGGACGGCGCAGGGGAGAGCTTGTCCAACTCCGCCCGGTTGGTCGATTTGATGAAGGGCAGGATGATCAGCATCAGCACGCCCATGAAGAGGCCCGGGATGATCGCTGCGATAAAGAGTGCGGAGATCGATGTCTCGGCAATAACGCCATAGATCACGAGGCCGATGGACGGGGGGATGACGATGGAGAAGGCCGCGCCCGTGCAGACCAAAGCGGCGGCGGCAGCGCGAGGGTATCCGTCTTCTTGCATGCCTTTGATGATCATCGGGCCGATGGCCGCGACGGAAGCGGGGCCCGAGCCCGACACCGCGCCCCAGAAGAGGCAGACCACGGTGCCGACGACACCCATACCGCCGGGGAGGTTGCCGATCAGGATGCGAAAAAAGCGGATCATCCGCTCGGCGATGCCGAGGGTGCCCATCAATGTCCCCGCGAGAATGAAGAAGGGGATGGCGAGCAGGGCGTATTTCGCAATGCCGGTGGCGATCAAATCGCCCGCAAGGTCAAAGCCAAAGCCGATTTGCCACATGGCGTACATGGCCGAGAGGCCGAGCGCGAAGGCCACGGGCACGCGCAGGGCCATCAGCAGAAAGAAGGCGACGATCATCTGGGTGCCGGCACCCATGCTAAAGATATCAAACATTGGATTATGCTCGCGGTTCTTGGCGCGTCGCGCGCCACATTTCTGCGGCATGTTGCAGGTAACGAATGATGATCAGGGCAAAGCCGAACGGCAGGCCGATCTGATACCACCACGCAGGCACGCCGAGCGCATAGCTGCGGATGCCGCTGCCGATCTGGTTCATTAAGGTGGCCCAAGAGAACCAAGCCGAAGCCGCCAGAAGCAGGACCGAAAGGATCACCGACAGCAAGAATGCGGCCCGGGCTGCAGGGCGGGGCAGAAAATCTTGAACGATCGTGACCGCCAAATGCTGCCCCCGCCGCGCGGCAATCGCGGCGCCAAAGACGGTCAGCAGCAAAAAGCCGTTGGTCAGCAGCTCTTCCGAGGCGGCGAAGGAATAATGCGTGGCATAGCGGACCACCACATTGATGAAACCGATCAGCGTCATGCCAAGAAACAGCACGGCGCAGACGATCTTTTCAAACTCATTCAGCAGAAATCGCACGGCTCTGACCCTCCCGGATCAGCGCGGCCCCGGTGCAGGGCCGCGCCGGGGCTTTAGTTCGCGGGTGTCGCGGCGATGGCGTCTTGGAAGCTACCGACGATGTCGGTGCCGACTTTGGCGGCCCAAGTGTCGAAGGCGGGTTTGGTCGCTGCCCGGAATGCGGCCAGTTCCTCTTCGGAGGGCTCGTAGACCTCCATCCCTTTATCACGCAGGAATGCGACGCCCTCGGCGGTACCTTGGCGGGTGATCTCGCGCTGGTATTCCATGGCTTCGGTCGCCGCTGCGCGCATCTGTTCTTGGGTCGCCTCGTCCAGATCGCCCCAGACTTCGGTCGAGACGCCAAGGAAGATCGGGTCATAGGAGTAGTGCCAAGCGGTCAGGTGTTTTTGCACCTCGAAGACCTGCTGCGGAATGATCACGGCCCCGATCGGGTTTTCCTGACCATCGACCACACCCTGCTGAAGCGCGGTCATCGTCTCGCCCCATTGCATCTGTTGCGGGTTGGCGCCGAGCGCGTTCATCACGTCGATATACATCGGCCCGGCGACGCGCATGTTCAGACCCTTCATATCTTCGGGGGTCTTGATCGGGCGGACATTGTTGGTGACCTCGCGAAAGCCGTTTTCACCCCAAGCCAGCACTTCGATACCCTTCTCGCGCAGGATGTCTTCAAGCAATTTCGCCGGTTCGCCTTGGGTGGTCGCGTCAACCTGATCGTAGTTGGCATAGAGATAGGGCAGCGAGAAGACGGCCATCTCGGGCACTAAGGGGGTCACATTGATCGCCGAGGTGACGACGAGATCCAGCGCCCCGCGGCCCACCATCTCGGCCTGTTTCATCTGGTCGCCGCCGGAAAGCTGTGCGTTGGGAAAGACGCGCACGTCATAGGCGCCGTCGGTTTTATCGGACAAAAGCTCACCGAATTTTTCGGCCCCCTTGTGCCAAGTCGTGGTGTCGCCGGTGTTATGCGACAGGCGCAGGGTGTCGGCGCTGACTGCGCCGGAGAAGACGGCGGTTGCGAAAATTGCGGCCAAACCCGCCTTTGAAATCATTTTCATAATAGTTCCTCCCTCATTGAGCCATAATGTGGAACAGAGTTCGTCGGATCGGGCAAGATATTTCTTGCAATCAACGAAAGAATGCGCAGTTCTTTGTGACGAAACCCCGGAATCCCGATGTAAGAGGTCCATATTATGAGCGGCGGAGATCAGGCGACCCCCGCCAGCGGCAGTCAAGCGGTGGACCGTGCTCTAGCGCTTTTGCAGATCACCGGGCGCGCAGCAGGGCGGGGCGCCTCTTTGTCGGAGTTGATCGAGGCGTCTGGTCTGGGCAAGCCCACGGTGCGGCGGCTGATGCTTGCGCTGATCCGGCGCGGTCTGGTGGAGCAGGACAGCGCCTCGCGACTATATTTTCTGGGGGAGGAAAGCTATGTCCTCGGCACGCTCGCGACCCCGCGTCATGGGCTGTTAGAGATCGCCGCGGATGCGGCTGTGCGGCTTGCGCAGGTGAGCGGGGACACGGCTTTCGTCAACATGCGGCGCGGCTCGGCCGCGGTTTGCCTGCACCGCGAAGACGGGGCTTTTCCGATCCGAACCCATGCGCTTGAGACCGGCGCGCAACACCCTTTGGGCATCGGCGCAGGCTCCCTCGCGATGCTGAGCGCACTGCCGGATGCGGAGGTCGAGATGGTGCTCAAAGACAATGCCGAACGGATGGCCAGCGACTACCCGGATTATGACGCCGACCTTTTGCGCAGTGATGTGGCGCGAACACGGACGCGGGGTTTTGCCCTGAACCCCGGGCGGATCGTGCCGGGCAGTTGGGGCATCGGTATGGCCCTTTGCCGCCCCGACGGATCCGTGGCGGGCGCCATGTCGATCGCCGCGATTGAAAGCCGAATGCTGCCGCCGCGCGATGGCGAACTGGCGAAATTGCTAAAGCGCGAAGCGCGGGAAATTGAAATCCGGTTGGCGCGCAGGATGCCGCAGCCGGTACTGAAGGAGGATGAATGATGACGGACCCCTATATCGTGGGCTGGGCCCATAGCGCCTTTGGCAAAAGCGAAGCGCCCGATACCGAAGCACTGATGGCCGAGGTCACCGGCCCGGCCTTGACACATGCGGGCGTCGATGCCGAAGACGTGGATGGTATCTTTGTCGGTGTCTTCAATAACGGCTTTTCGGATCAGGATTTTCAGGGCGCGCTTGTCGGCATGGGGAATGAGGCTTTGGCCCGCGTCCCCGCCACCCGCTATGAAAACGCCTGCGCGACCGGCTCCGCCGCCTTGCACGGGGCGATGGATTTCATCGCCAGTGGGCGGGGCAAGATCGCCTTGGTCGTCGGGGCCGAGAAGATGACCGCCACCCCGGGCGCGGAGGTGGGGGACATCCTGCTCGGCGCCTCTTACCGGGCGGAGGAAGCGGGCGTTGGCGGCGGCTTTGCCGGGCTTTTTGGGCAGATCGCGGGCAGCTATTTCCAGCGCTATGGCGATCAATCCGAAGCGCTGGCGATGATCGCCGCGAAGAACCACCACAACGGAATGCAGAACCCCCTCGCCCATATGCAGCGGGATTTCGACGTGGCCTTTTGCAATACGGTGTCCGAGAAGAACCCCCTTGTGGCTGGCCCCCTGCGGCGCACGGATTGCTCGCTGGTCTCTGACGGGGCGGCGGCGATGGTCGTGGCGGCACCCGAGGTGGCGGCCCAATTGCAGCGCGCCATCCGTTTCCGCGCCCGCAGCCATACCAACGAACCGCTTGCGCTGTCGCGGCGGGACATCACCCGTTTTGACGGCGCGCGCCGAGCGTGGGCGCAGGCCTTCGCGGCAAGTGGCCTGACGCTGGACGATCTGAGCCTCGTGGAAACCCACGACTGTTTCACCGTGGCGGAGCTGCTGGAATACGAGGCGATGGGTTTGACCGAGCCGGGCCAAGGCTGCCGCGCCATTCGCGAGGGCTGGACCGCCAAGGACGGGCGGCTGCCGGTGAACCCCTCGGGCGGGTTGAAGTCAAAGGGCCATCCGATTGGGGCCACGGGCGTGTCGATGCATGTCATGGCGGCGATGCAGTTGATGGGCGAGGCGGGCGGCATGCAGATCCCCGATGCCGAGCTTGCCGGGGTGTTTAACATGGGCGGGGCGGCGGTGGCCTCCTATGCCTCGATCCTTGAGCGGGTGGCGTGATGCAGCCCGTCTCTACCCGCGTCATGAACCTCTCGCAGTTTTTGACAGACTCTGCGCGACATCAGCCTGAGGAGATCGGGCTGGTCTGGGGCGAAGACACTTGGGCTTGGTCCGAGTTGGAGGCGCGTGCCACCGCCTTTGCCGCGGCTCTGCGGGACCGTTATGGCATGCGCAAGGGCGACTGTTTGCTGGTGCAATCCGCGAACTGCAACCAGATGTTCGAAGCGGCCTTTGCCTGCTGGAAACTCGGCTGCATTTGGGTGCCCGCCAATTTCCGCCAAACGACAGAGGAGGTCGCATGGCTCGCCATGTCATCGGGGGCCAAGGGGCTCTTGGCGGGGGCCGAATTCGCCGGGCATATCGCGGCCTGCAAAGATGTCGATTTCGCCGTCACGATCGGCGGTGAGGGGGAGGACGATTACGACGCGCTCGTCGCGGCGTTCGCGGAGGTGCCGGTCACCGTGGCCGAGGTAGATCGCGACGATCCCGCGTGGTTCTTCTTTACCTCCGGGACGACCGGCAAGCCCAAGGCGGCGGTGTTGACCCATGGCCAGCTGGCCTTTGTCATCACCAACCATCTTTGCGACTTGATGCCGGGGACGGGGCCGGATGACGCCTCTATCGTCGTCGCGCCGCTGTCGCACGGTGCGGGCATCCATCAATTGACGCAGGTGGCCCATGGGGTGAAAACCATCCTGCCCGGTGGCGCAAAGTTCGATCCTGCCGAGGTTTGGCGCTTAGTCGCCAAATGGGGCGTGACGAATGCCTTTACTGTCCCGACGATCGTGAAGATGCTAGTCGAACATCCTTCGGTTCATGAGCACGACCACTCCAGCCTGCGCTACATGATCTATGCAGGGGCGCCGATGTACCGCCCTGACCAAATCCGGGCGATTGAGGTTTTGGGCCCTGTTCTGGTTCAGTATTTCGGCCTGGGCGAGGTGACGGGCAATATCACCGTGTTGCCGCCCGCGCACCACTCCGCCGATGATGCCGTAATGCGGATCGGCACCTGCGGTTTTGCCCGGACGGGGATGCAGGTACAGGTGCAGGATGCCGATGGCAAAGAGGTCCCCCCCGGCGAGACGGGAGAGGTCGCCGTGATCGGTCCGGCGGTCTTCGCCGGATATCACAACAACCCCGAGGCCAATGCCAAAGCCTTCCGCGATGGCTGGTTCCTGACCGGCGACCTTGGGCATATGGATGCCGAAGGGTTTCTTTACCTCACCGACCGTGCGTCGGACATGTATATCTCAGGCGGGTCCAACATCTATCCGCGTGAGATCGAGGAGAAGATCCTGCAACATCCGGCCATCAGCGAATGCGCCGTGTTGGGAATGCCGGATCCGACATGGGGCGAGGTCGGGATCGCCGTCTGCGTCGCCCAAGGGGCCGCGCCTGAGGCCGATGCGCTGCTCGATTGGCTGGGGGACAAGGTGCCGCGCTATAAGATGCCGAAAACCGTGGTCTTTTGGGATGAGATGCCAAAGTCGGGCTACGGCAAGATCACCAAGAAGTTGATCCGGGCCGAGCTGGCCGAACGGGGGGAGCTTGCGGATGTCTAAGGCGCCATTGGCGCAACATCCCGGACCGGCAGCGGCGGCGCGTGTCAGCGCGTTGCCCTGTCGGGCGACGCATCGCCGGGTGACCTTGGCTGCGGGGGCGACGCTTTTGCAGGCGATGGCGGAGGCGGCTGAGGGCGCGGGCGCGTGGTTTGACCTGAGTGACCTGCCTGTCGAAAAGCTCAGCTTCGTGCGCCCTGCGCCTTCGCCGGACGATCGGCATGTGGCGTGGTACAGCGCAGAGACGGAGTTGCGCAATGCCGTGATCGAACGGGCCGGGGCGCATCTGGGGCGACGGGATGGTGCGGCTTTCGCGCATATTCACGGGATGTGGCGGGCGAAGGACAGGGCCTCCTACGCAGGGCATCTTTTGGCGGAGAAAACTGTCCTCTCGGCGGATCATACCGTGGATGTTTGGCTGCTCGAAGGGGCCATCCTCGAGACCGCGCCGGATGCCGAGACGGAGTTCACCCTGTTTCGACCCGCAGCTTCCGCGCCGGTAGACAGCCCGAACGCAGTGCTTGCCACGATCCGGCCCAATGAGGCGATCGAAGACGGCATTGAGAAATGCGCGGCGGTTTCCGACTTGTCAGTCAGCGCGGTGAAAGGGCTGGGCAGTTTCGTCGGCACGCAATTGCGGGGGCAGCCCGCGCTTAGGGATATTGCGACCGAAGTGCTTTTGATGGGGGAAGATGGACGCAGCGCGATTTCCGTGGGCCTTGAGGGGCCGCCGGTGAGGGGAGAGCTAGCGGTGAGGGCAAACCGTGTCTGCGTGACCTTCGAGGTGCTTTTGCTCTCGCAGGGTGAATGAACACCCTCGGCGAAACAAAAATGCATGCCGCGTGGTCGTCGCGGCATGCAGGGAAGCTCAATCGCGCGAAACGCTCATTTCGGCGCGAGGAAATCGATGATGTCGCCGAGAAACTGGACGCATTTCTCAAGCTGTTCGAGATCGACGAACTCATTGGGCTTATGGGCCTGTCCGATCGATCCCGGCCCGACGATCACCGATGGGATCCCGCCGATCTGCTCGAAGACACCGCCTTCGGAACCATAGGACACCTTGCCGCCCCATGCGGGCAGAAGCTCGGCATAGCGTTGAAACCCTTCTGTTTCGCGCGCGTCGCCCATAGCAGGATAGGAGAAGATCGTCTCGAAACGAATACCGGTGCCGGGGATCTTCTCTTCCATGGATGAGGTGACCTCACGCGTGATCTCATCCAAGAGCAGTTCCATATCCCGCTCAGGCTTCATGCCGCTGATCGAGCGCAGCTCGAACGTCAGTGTGCAATTGTCCGGGGTGACATTCGTGGCGACACCGCCCTGCATCATCGTCACCAACATCGTCGCATGTGGCACGGTGAAATCGTGGTCGAAGGGGCCGTCTTGCTCATAGCGTTTGCCGCGTTCCGAGATCCGCGCCACGGCTTCAGAGGCAAACTCGATCGCGTTGACATGCTCGGGCGCGAAAGACGAATGGCCCGCGGTGCCCGTGGCATGGGCGCGCATGGCGATCTTGCCTTTTTGCCCGGTGATCAGCTTCATCATCGACGGCTCGCCGATGATCGCAAACTCAGGCGGCACGGGAAGCTGCGCGAGATGCTCCGCAATCGCGGGGGCGCCCAGACAGCCGACCTCCTCGTCATAGGAAAAGCAGAGGTAGACCGGGCGCGTCAGTGCCGCCTGCGCCAATTTCGGGGTGACGGCCATGACGCAGGCCGCGAAGCCCTTCATGTCGCAAGCCCCGCGCCCGAAGAGCTTGCCGCCCTTGATCTCGGCCTGAAACGGGTCGGTTTCCCATTCCGGTTCATCCGCGGGGACAACATCCGTATGCCCGGACCAGACGATGCCCGTTTTATCCTCGGGGCCGAAGGCCGCGATCAGATTGGCCTTGGCGCCGGTCTCGTCCGGCAGGATGGTGATCCGCGCGCCCAGATCGCCGAAGTACGCAGCCATATGGTCGATAAGCGCGCGGTTGGAGTTGAAGGAGACCGTATCGAAGGAGATCAGCCGCGCCAGATGTTTGGCGGCATCACCGGTCGGGTCGTCAAACGAAAATGGTGTTTCGCTGAAGTCAATCATTGCTGAACGCGTCTTTCTTTGGATTTTAGGAACTCGCGGCGGACCGTCAGGCCAAGCACGAGAGTGATCAGCACCGCGAAGACCCATGTGATGGGCGAGGACAGCAGTACCACAGGATCGCCCCGCGAGATTGCCAGCGCGCGGCGCAGGTTTTCTTCGATCATCGGGCCGAGGATGAAGGCGATCAGGAAGGGGGCCGCGGGAATGTTCAGCAAGAACATCCCAAAGCCCACCAGCCCCATCACCAGCAACACGGCCACGTCAAAGGTGCTGGAGGCGATGGAGTAGATCCCGAAGATGCAAAGCAGCAGCACCAAGGGGGTCAGCAGGGTCTGCGGGATCAGCGCCACTTTGGTGAACATCCGCATGGTCACCTTGCCGGCGAAGAACAACAGCACCGATGAAACCAGCATGCCGATAAAGAGCATGTAAATCTCATGCATGTTCGTCTGGAACAGCAGCGGGCCGGGGGTCAGACCTTGGATCATGAAGGCCCCGAGCATCACGCCAGTGATCACATCGCCGGGCACGCCCAAGGCAAGCAGCGGGATCATGGTGGCACCGCAGGCCCCGTTATTGGCGGATTCCGAGGCGGCGATGCCCTCAAGCTCACCCTTGCCGAAATTGGCGCCATTCTTGGAGCTGCGCTGTGCTTCGCCATAAGAGAAGAAGGCGGCAGAGGAAGGGCCGATGCCGGGGATCGCACCGAGGATGGAGCCGATGACGGAGCCTTTGAGAATGCTGCGCAGCGACCCCATTAACTCATCGCGGGTCACATGTTGGGCACCTAAGGGGGCGGCCTCATCCTTGCTGGCTGCACGCAGGACAATCAGCTTAATCAGTTCGGGCAGCGCAAAGAGGCCGATCAGGACCGGCGCGATCGACAGGCCCGCTTGCATATCCGGCACAAAGGCAAAGCGGAAGGAGCCATAGAGGTCTTCGCCCACCGTCGCCAGCAGCAAGCCAAGCGCGGCGGAGACCATGCCCAAGAGGAGGGAGTTGCCGGAGACCCCCGCGACGGTGGTCAGTGCAAAGACCATCAGCATGAAGAACTCAGGCGGACCGATGTGAAGTGCCAGCAGGGCGAGGGGGGCGGCAAAGAAGATCAGAGAGATATTCGACAAAAAGTCGCCGATCACCGAAGAATAAAGCGCCATGTTCAGCGCCTTGCCGCCTTTGCCTTGTTGGGCCAAGGGGTAGCCATCCAGCGCCGTGCAGGCCGCCGAAGCGGTGCCGGGGGTCTTGATCAGGATCGCGGAGACTGAGCCGCCGTATGTCGAGCCTTTGTAAAGGGCCACGAGGAGCAGGATCGACGGCACCGGGGCCATGTAAAATGTGAAGGGCAGCGCCAAGGTCACAGCCATGGTGCCCGTCATGCCGGGAATGGCCCCGACGATCACGCCGCCCCAGATACCGGCGGTCATGATCAGAAAGTTCTGCAAGGTGGCAACTGCCGAGAGTGCAGAGAGAACGTCGTTTAGCATCAGTATTTCCGATCAGAAGCCGAGTGTCTTGAGCAATGCGCCCTTGGGAAATTGCGTGCCCAAGGCGGAATTGAAGAACAGAAGAAGCAGCACCGGCGCGCCGACCGACAGCAGCGCGATCCAGACCCGGTAGCCCCGTTCGCCGGTCATCAGGACCATGGTAAGGGTCAGCAGGATGATCGCAATCAGGAAGCCGACGTAAGGAAGTGCCAGCAGAAACAGGCCGAACGCCATCACCACGCCCGCGAAACGCAGCGCCATCCGCCTAGGAGAGCTTCCATCGGTCTGGACCGTTTCCTCAGCCGGTGCACCGCCGCGGAACGCAAGAGCCAGCACAAGAAGGCCGAGCAGGATGCCGATCAGCGACACGGTGCGCGGCCACATGTCAGGCGGCGGGGCGAAACCGGGGATGAAGGCCGGGCGAGGCACATAGACAGGGATAAGATAGAAGGCGCAGAGTGCGAAAAACGCGACGACCAGCACCCCCCGCAAAACGAGCTTCGTCATGGCAATCCTCATGAAAACAGGGACCTCTAGTGAGATCGGGCAAGCCGCAGGGGCCGGCTGGGGGAGGGGCAGGCGGGCACGGGTGCGCCCGCCCGCGATAGCTTACTGGGGCAGATAGCCGAAGTCTTTGGCAAGACCGTTGAAGAGCTCGTACTGGCTTTTCGCGTAGTCGGGCATCTCCACCGTGCCGATGGTGGAGATCGAGCCGCGACGGTCGGCGAGTTCGAGCCATTTCTCGTCAGTGGCCACTTGGCCCAGCACGTCTTGCCATTTGGCGATCACGTCTTCGGGCAGGTCTTTGGGAGCGTAAAGCGCGCTCCAACCGGTGATTTGGCCCGCTTTTTCATAGCCCAATTCGCTCGCTGTCGCGACCTCGGGCAGGCTGTCCATCCGCTTGGGCGCAAAGACCATCAGGGCCTTCATGTCGCCGCTTTCAATATGGGGCATCAAGGATGCCGCCGCCATCGCGACGAAATCGACATGGCCGCCCAGCAGGGCTGTCGCAAGCGCACCGCCGCCTTTGTAAGGCACCAGCGTCGCTGCGGTCAGCGGGTCGAGGTCATTGTCGGCCAGCAGCGCTTGGGTGGTGAAGCCGTCGATCGCCGTTGCGCCCGAAGCCGCATAGGTCATCGCGCCATTGCTGTCTTTGACCGCCGCGATCAACTCGTCGACGTTGTCATAGGGCGCGTCGCCGCGCACGGCCAAGATCATCGGCGTCGCTTCGAGCGCGCTGACGAATGTATAGGCATCCCACGGCACCGCGGCGCCCGGTGTCACGGCAGGGGACAGGGCCATGCCGACCCGCGCGAGCAGCAGCGTATAGCCGTCCGCATCGGCTTCGGACACGAAACGCGCTCCGTTCATGCCGCCTGCGCCGGGTTTGTTCATAACCGTGACCGGCTGTTCCAGAAAGGGCTGTGCCGTTTCCGCCAGGGCCCGGCCTGCCAAGTCCGACGCGCCGCCCGGGCCATAGGGCACCACCAGCGTGACAGATTTTTCTGGATAAGATTGGGCAAGCGCCGGTCCACCGACTGCCATGAGCGAAAGTGCAATCGTTCCGATTATGTTTTTCATGAGTACCTCAGATGTTGTCCGGCAAGCCGGAGCTGTTGGATGGCGGCCACCATCCACAGTATGCTGAATTTGACAAGAGATGCGCCATAGTTGCATAAATTGCATACTGAGGGGAGGCAGCATGTTCAAGACACGAGAACTACAGGCCTTTGACGCCTATATGCGGTTGGGCGGCATGAAGCTTGCGGCGGAACATTTGGAATTGAGCCAGCCTATGGTGAGCCGATTGCTGTCGTCTCTCGAAGAGAAAGCCGGTTTCGAACTCTTCCAACGCAAGCGAAACCGGCTTGCGCCGACGGCCGAAGCATTCAGCTTTCACCAAAACGTAGTGCACTATCTCTCGGGACTGCGAAATCTTGAGCAGGAAGCCAAGGCGATTGCCAGCGGTCAGGTCGGGCATCTTGTCATCGCAGCGCAGCCCGTCTTTTGCGACACCTTCCTGTTGGACGCGCTTGCCCAGTTTCGCAAAGAGCATCCCCAAGCGACGGTGCAAATCGCCGATGTCGGCATGGCCGAAATGCTTCAGATGATCAGCGAGAACCGCTGCGATCTGGCCTTCGGCATCACGCTCAACGCCGAAGCTTTCGGCGGGGAAGCCCTTTCATTGTCCCATTGCGAGGCGACATGCATTCTGCCGAAAGGGCATCCGCTTGAGGAGATTGAGGAAATCCCCCTGCCACGGCTGCGCAAGGAGATGTTCATTGACCTGTCCCAAGGCAGCCCGCTGCGGCGGCGGATCGATCTGATGATGGAGACCATTCAGGTCAACCGCACGATCGCCGCCGAGCTTCGGACCATCCATGGCATTGTCCGCCTCGTGGAGCGCGGGGAAGGCATCGCGATCATCGACCCCGTGGCGCATCAACTGCTTGATTTGGAACGGGTCTCGGTCCACCGGCTGATCCCCTCGATCACATGGGACATCGCGCAATTCGTTCCCCACGGGCGGCCCTTGAGCACGGTGGGGCAGGCTTTCGCGGCGGTGGTCGCGGATGAAATCGAGAGTCTGAAACGGTCCGGGGTGGTGAGCGAAACGCTGTAGTTTTGGCACTGGTGTCCCGGATGCTATCGGCCTCGCGACGCTTTAGGCGTCGCGCGAAGCCAGCCTGCCGCGCATCTCTTGCGCAGCGCGTTGGAACCGTGACAAATGACCTCAAACGAAAGGACGACCGATGGCGAAAGTATTGGTGACCGGCGGAGCCGGATATATTGGGGCCCATGCCTGCAAGGCGCTGGCACAGGCAGGATATACGCCGGTGGTGTTCGACAATCTAAGCACCGGCCATCGGGCGGCGGTCAAGTTTGGCCCGCTTGTAGAAGGTGATCTGTTGGACCGCGCGGCGATTGATGCGGCACTGGCAGAACATGCCCCCATTGCGGTCATGCATTTTGCTGCGTTGAGCCAAGTCGGCGAGTCCATGCAAGACCCGGCCCGCTATTGGCGTGAGAACGTGTTGGGCGGACTGAACTTGATCGAGGCGACGCGGGCAGCTGGGATCGACAAGTTCATCTTTTCTTCGACCTGCGCCACCTATGGCGATCAGGATGGGGTGGTGTTGAACGAAGAGACCGACCAGCGCCCGATCAACGCCTATGGTGGCTCGAAGCTGGCGATCGAACAGATGCTGCGCGATTTCGCGCCCCAAGGATTGAACCATGTGATCTTCCGCTACTTCAACGTGGCCGGCGCGGACCCCGAAGCAGAGGTAGGCGAGGCCCATGATCCGGAGACCCATTTGGTGCCGCTGATCCTCCAAGCGGTTGCCGGAACACGCGGGGCGCTGACCATTTTCGGCACCGACTACGATACCGAAGACGGCACCTGCATCCGCGACTATGTGCATGTCAGCGATCTGGTCGACGCCCATGTGGCGGGATTGAAATGGCTGGAAGCGGGCAAGCCTTCGGAAGTCTTCTGCCTAGGCACCGGCGACGGGTTCTCGGTCCGCGAGGTGGTTGCGGCGGCTGCAGCTGTCACCAATGGACCCGTGCCGATGGAAGAAGGCCCGCGCCGCGCCGGGGATGCGGTGAAACTGATTTGCGGGTCGGATAAGGCCAGAACGCAATTGGGCTGGACACCATCGCGCTCCACCATGCCACAGATGTTGCGGGATGCGCATCGATGGCATGCCTCAGACGGGTTTTGAAATTTTTTCTTTTGGCGCAACGATCTGGCACGCTGGTCATAGTCGTTTTGGGCCCATATCAGATTTAAGTATCTTACGTGTCGGGCTCCCCTGCAAGATGCTTGCTAAAACTAAAGCGGTTCGGTGAAAACCTGAATGGGGTCTGATGCCGGAGAGTGCAGAATCCTACGCTAAGGTTGTTTGGTCACCTTTTGGGCCACCTGTATTCGCCGGTGAGAAGGATGTGCGCCCACCCGAGGGGTGAGATATGCGCCAGAAGGTCG